>Ga0222715_10000046_pt1 | contig 129389 bp, 154 predicted proteins | sample C33_9DmetaG_FD_165056 | JGI IMG/M metagenome (GOLD analysis project Ga0222715, IMG submission 165056) | Estuarine water microbial communities from San Francisco Bay, California, United States - C33_9D | ecosystem: Environmental > Aquatic > Marine > Unclassified | place: USA: California...
GTTTAGTAAATTATAAAAAGGGTTTGCAAGTAGACCACGTTGACCGCAATCTAAATAATCTTGCGCCTGAAAATCTGAAGACTTACTGCCCTAATGCACACAGCGGTAAGACTATGAAGTATGAGGATTATATGCCAAAATGAAAACTCTTGTATTCCAAGTTAATATAAAACCTAACGGAGTCAAAACTTCTGGTAAAAAAAGGTTTGCATACTCCAATTCTCTTTATGGTTTTTCGAATCAAAGAGCTAAAGAGTATGCAGATAAATTTGGTGCAGATTATTTTTGCTTATATAACACAGATTGGTTAGGAAATGAATATGCACCATGTTATCATACATTGTATGTTTACAAAATGTATGAAAAATATGATAAAATATTATACCTAGATAGTGATGCTGTAATAACAAAGAATTGTCCAAATATTTTTAATTATGATAAATTTTCAGCAGTTTTAGATAATTCAAAACAAACACCATCAGGAAAAGAAAAAAATAAAAGAAAGTTACAAATACACAATCTTCCAGATACACATGATTATTTTTGTAGTGGAGTGATACTGTTTGATAAAAAGTTCTTACAATTAACTGAACAGTATTGGAAAGATGAATTAGATTGTTGGAAAAATATTAAAAATGGTCAACACGACCAATCTGTGTTTAATGTGTTAGTTTCAAAATATTATGGAAAATATAATTTGCTTGATGATGATTGGGGTTCTTGGAGAAAACGGGGCAAATTTATAACTCATTACAGTGGCCCAACACAAACATCAGAATGGACAGAAGAAAAGTTTTTGAAATGGGAAAATAAACTATGAAAGTAGCTATTGTTCTAGGACGAGGCCTCGAAGGGTGCGGCGTTACAAAATACACTGTAGAGTTGGAGAGGTGGTTACTCAACAACTCCCATACTCCTATGGTATATGCATCTAAGGATAAAAGGTGGTCTAGGAACGACTCCCATGAGATACAGAATTTGGTTCATGTGCGCTTTGACAGAGATGATTTTGATGAGGTATATGAGGGCTGTAAATCTTCTGATATAATTATATTCAATTCATTGCCGTCTGTTAATCACAGTAAAAAATGTCAAGATAGGTTTTCTACACTGTTGGACTTAGGCGTATATAGGGTGTTTATTCAGCATGATCATAACAAGTCTTCACTAAGAAGAAATACATTGCTACAAGATTCTTATGAAAAATCAGATATAATATTTGCACACTCCGACACTGGTGATTTTGCAGACATGGTAAATACTCCAAATCTTTTTGATATGAGGAAAATAGATATTCACCTGATGCAGCCGGGAATATCATTTTCTCACTATGAGGAATATCATAAATCTGTTGAAGATCAAGATATGAAGCATCACAAATGGATAGGTCGGACTGCGAGATGGAAAAACTATGACATGATGTTTGACTTCCATAATAAGTATTTAAAAGAATTGGGCCACTTAACCACATTTGAAGGAATAGATAAGAGTCCTATTTTTATAGAGTTAAAAAACAGGAATAAGTTTTTTGATGAAGTTGTCTCAGAAATAGACACTGTAGACTTGAAAGATAGATATGGAAAGGATGCGACAGTCTTTGGTGATTATAACAATAAAGCAATGCTGAATAGGATGTCTAAATGTGGATTTGGCTATCAGCTGTCTTTACTTGAGGACAGATTTATTAAAAAATCCCTAGAGTTTACTCACTTAGAAATTGTTGCAGTTGGAGCAATACCTGTGTTCAGAAAAGAATACGGGGATATTTGTATTCATCGTTACTATGATAAACCTTTAACAGAATTAGATAGTGGAACAATATGGCTTTCTAATGACAACATGGAAGAGTGCAGAGATTTGGTGCAAGAGCTGTCTGCTAATGAAGAGCTAAGGAATGAGTATAGAGATAAATCATATGATACATATTCTTACTATGACAGCAAATATACTACCCAAGATATGTTTGATAAAATGGAGATGTCATGAAGCATATAATCGCACAGAATGATTATGGTGAGAAAGAGACTTTCGAAAAGTGGAACGGTAAGTTCTATGATGAGTCTGATCTTGATGAGATTATTCATGTAACAGAGGACACTGTTATCATGCGTCCAGATGCTACACTTGACGGGCCCGGTGTTCCTATTGCTTATGTGGTAACAAACGCATTTCCGAATGATGATATGCGTGATGTTCTCTACGGCATCGAAGAATCATCTACCATGCGAGCAAACTGCGCTGGTCCTATTGACCCTGTTGAGATGGCTGCTAAGGGATTGATTGAGGGTGAACACTACAAACTTCGATCTCCCAATTCGTACCATGTGAGAGCAAAAAATGGAAAGTGGGGTATGATCGCATATGCCAACGAAATTAATAGTGTAATGATTGGTGCAAAGCGTGGACGTTTCACAGGAAAAATTAACATATCCAATGAGGAGAGTTGGAAAGCACTGAAACCATTGTGTGTTGATGTTGAACGTGCATTTGAGAAAGCTGCACCAGAGATTTACAATAGACAGAAAAGGTTCGCAGAAGAAGCAATCGCACCAGAGCATCGTCATGGTATGATCACCACCCTGAGTGCTAATCGGTACAGTGCAATGCAGAGTAAAGCCATGGGTGTTCATAGCGATGGGAAGGATGTTGAGTATACAACTATGAGTTGTCATCGACAGGGCGAATACACGGGAGCGTATCTCTCATTCCCTCGTTGGGGTGTAGGTCTTGATCTCCCAGATAACTGCGTGTGTATTGCAGATTCTAAGAGTTTACACTGTGTTACACCTATTAGTGGTGCGGGACAGAGGTTCACAACGGTCTGTTATACGGACCTATCTGCAGCCACAATAGGGAATATGGGTAAGTCAGAACGCCTGATTGGCCGGTTTGCGAAAAAAGAAGTTGGAAGTTTAGAAGACTTTATTTAATTGACACCCATCAAGTTCCATGTTATATAAATAGAATATAACACACACATGGAGCAGTTGAATGTCTAATCTCAATCACTATGTACGGCAATTACGCCCCCGTACAGAATCATATACTCCCCATGTTGATAGGATTCAAGACTTATTCATCAATGAAGCATCCTTTAGTCCTAAAAACTTTCCATCTGATGTGGGAAATAATAAATCTTTTTCTGGGGCTGGTGAAAGAACAACATATGCTCCAACAAATAAATCAACATACAAATATAAATCTGGATTTGAAATAGCGAAAAAAACTTCTTTGTATTCTAAAACAGGAAAAGTTATAAAGTCATTAGTTCCTAATGACAGGGTTTATTTTACAATTCCAGCAACTCTACACAAATCTGATGAATTTGGTGTTCGTGGTAGAAAGACAACCCTTGCTCCAATATCTCTCAAAGGATTTGATAAAAGTGTAGATGGATACGTTTCAATAAGTGCTGTTATTAAACCTAGTGGTTCTTCTCAAGGAAGAGTTGGGGCTGGATCAAAAACACAAGATATGGTTGCACAGCATGTTATGGAGATATGTCGAAAAAAAGATTTACAATTTTCAAATGATTATAAGATTGCAAAAGCGGGTTCTACAATCCCTGACTTGGTAATGTCAATTGAAAATAAAAGTGTGCAATTTGAAATAAAAGGTACAAGTAATAGAAAGTCACAAGTTGCTTTTTTTGATAAGTCTGTTAAAAGGTCTGGTCGTAAACCAGAATTGCTTGAAGAAATTGCAAATGTATATATTGATACATTAAAGACAAAAGACGGCAGCGTAAAAAAACTTATGTTAAAAGGTGGTTTTCCTAGTACTTTTGTAGGACTTATTGATTTTTATAACTCAATAGATTCAAAAATTGGTTTAGCTGGCGATGAAGGTGTAATAAAATCTGGAAAATTACCATCTGATTTTATTACCGATGACACAACAATAATGACTAAGATGTATAAAATAATATTGGATCACTTTGAGGAAGGTGGTGATGACTATTTTGTTATTCATAGTAGGTCTGATGATTCTTTTGAAGTATATTTTTTAGATAGAGGAGATAATATATTAAAAATGCCATCATTACCAAAGTTCAAGAGATTTGAGTTGTCAACATATGGGGGTGCTTCGAGTGGTTCTACCCGTGTTGGACTTAAAATTAGACTTTAGGCTATGAAATGAAAACCTTCAAATCTTTATACGAGGAATTAGATTTCGCACCCACCCACTCATTAAGTTTATCAGAACTTATTTTTACTAGGGCAGAAGGTGGATCAGATATGTCAGCCACTTCAGCAAGAAGAGGTGGGCCCGGTTCGCCAGCAAATCATATGTGGCTGCCTCTATCTGGTTCTATGTTTAAAAGAATATTCCCGAAGGAAGTTAGAGCAACAGTTTTTCATGTAACAAGAATGACTAGTTTTGATCAGTTGTATGAAATTCAAAACTCAAATCGTTCCATATCTGCATTTACAAATATGGATAGAACACCTATTGTTACAGGTGTACAGGGAGGTAGTGGTCTTGTTATTGAACTGGAAGGAAACATTCTTGCATCAGCAAAAGAAGACCTTATGTCTATTCCCGAAACATCTGGTAGAAGGATGCTTGGTTTTAATTGGTTCAGAGGTCCGTGGGGTTCCGATGATGTTGCGAAAATGCAAAAGGGTCTTGAAATACTATTGAAAGTATTAATCAAAAAATATGGAAAGGCCTTTGGTGGAGATGCACCAAAAGGTAAAGATGATTTTGACAAATGGATGCACATGCATGTGACATATAAAAATTCTAAAGTAAAGAATGCTGGTAGGATAATGCAATCTCTTATAAAGGATTATTTGGATGGTGTTGAGAAAGTATTCAAAAAAAATTCCACACAGGTTCAGAATACATTGACTCGTTATATGCAACGCCGCAAAACTGATGATAACTGGGATGAGATTGTAATTGATGATTTTGAAATCAAAAAGATATGGATAATAGAGGATGCAGATGAAATGGTGTCTGGTGCTGCTGAAGAGTTTAAATCTAACATAACATCTACAAAATTACCAGTTGAGATTATTAATGCCCAGAACATGGAAGCACATGTAAGGGGTGTTGCAATGAAAGCTACAGGTAGGTCATAATGATAACACAATCAGATTTAAATCAGGTAGAGAAGTTTGCTGATCGGCTGTTCGCAAAGGTTGGTATTGATGTTGAGTTCACTCGACACTTTATGGACAGGGTGAATGATGCTCGTAATAAGAAAGCTATCACACCTTCTGAACTGACTCGTCTATTCAAGCAGTCTTATTCCAAGTATGGTAAAAAGATAGCACAGCTTGGTCCTGATGCTGAAGCTGTTATCAATGACATGAAGACGAATATCAATATGCCATTTGTCCTCAACCTCAAAGGAAATGAGTTGGAGTTGGTGGCAAAAACTGTTATGCGTAAGAAAGATTTCAAGACCTCTGGTCCTAAGTTGTCTTTTGAACAGTTTAGTAATTGTTCACCTTTTGTTCTTTTAGAAGATAAGGGCGGTAAGAACCTTCACCTAGAACATCTAGAGGATGAAATCCTTAACTATGGTGTTGATGGTGGTAGAGCTGCACTTGACTTCCTGCGTTCTCTACGAGATATGTTAGCGGGTTCTGCACGTTCTAGTGTAAACATGACGGTTAAGTGGGACGGTGCGCCAGCAATCTTCGCTGGTGTTGAACCAGAGACAGGTGACTTTTTTGTGGCCAAGAAATCTGTGTTCAACGTCTCACCCAAATTATACAAGACCACAAAAGAAATTGATGATGATTTATCTGGAGCATTAAATGAAAAGTTTAAAGTTGCACTTAAAGAGTTTTCTAAGTTGGGTATCAAGGGGGTACTACAGGGTGACCTCATGTTCACTGACGATGTGGAAACAGAGACTATCGATGGCGTCAAGTATTATACTTTTCAGCCTAACACTATTGTCTATGCTATACCTGTTGATAGCGTATTAGGTAAGACTATCAACAAAGCAAAAGTTGGTATTGTCTGGCACACCACATATACAGGCGACACCCTACAGGGTATGAAAGCATCATTTGGTGCAGATATTAAGGGGTTAAAAACCCCATCAAGCGTTTGGATGGATGATGCAACCTATAAGGACGCATCTGGTAAGGCAACATTTACTGCTAAAGAGACAGAACAAATCACTGCTATACTATCACAAGTTGGTAAAACTTTCAATAAGATCAATGCGAATGGGTTGCGTAAGTTCCTTACTGTGCAGAACGGTATGACGGGTGCGATTGCTGGTGCATCTCTCAAGACTTACAATAACTCAAAGGTTCGTGCGGGTGAGAAGATTAGTAATCCTGCCGCACATGCAAAGGGTTATGAGAAGTGGGTGTTTGACTCTATCCAGAAACAGATTGACAAGGTTAAGAGTGACAAGGGTAAGAAGAAATACACTGACATGCAGAAAGAGTATGGCCGTGAAATAAAAAAACACACTCAAAATCTAACACAGATCATCACCTTCCAGAACCTATTGGTTGATGCGAAGATGCAAATCGTTAATAAACTAAATAGTGTAAAGGGTTTGACCGATACTTTTATTAAGACCTCAAATGGATTTAAGGTGACAAATCCCGAAGGATATGTTGCTATTGACAGAATAAGTGGTGGTGCAGTTAAACTGGTGGACCGTATGGAGTTCTCGTTTAACAACTTCACAGCTGTCAAAAATTGGATGAAATAGATGCGTAGTTTTAGAGATATCACAGAGGCTAAAGAAACTGTTGTATTTGGATTCGGGCGATTCAATCCAAGCACGATTGGGCATGAGGCCGTTATTGAAAAGATTGCTTCTGTAGCAAAGGGCAATCCATTCTTCATATATCCTTCACATACTACTGGACCTAAAGACCCCCTAAAGCACTCTTTGAAAATTGCGTGGATGAGGAAGATGTTCCCCAAGTACAAGAAGAACATTATTGTAGATAATAAGGCTAAGACTGTCATCAACATTGCTGAGAAACTATACAAGGATGGTTATAAAAATTTAATTCTTGTGGTGGGAAGCGATAGAGTAAAAGATTTCGATGCCCTATTACAGAGATATAATGATGCACCAGACAAAAAAGGTAATCAGTTATTCAAATTTGATTCAGTCAAAGTGGTATCTGCTGGAGAGCGTGATCCAGACGCAGATGGCGTTGCCGGGATGTCTGCCAGCAAACTCAGAAAGGCAGCATCAGATGGTAAGTTTGATGATTTCAAAAAGGGTATCCCCAATACATTGAACGACGCCGATAAGAAGAAATACTATTTTGACGTTCGTAAGGGAATGGGTATTCGTGAAGATCGTGAAATGGGTGATGACTATGATTCATTGCGTGACGCATACCTCACAGGTAAAATCTGGAACGTGGGTGAAGTTGTAGAGGCAAACGGTGTCAGTGGTGAGGTTGTTCGTAAGGGTACAAACTATCTCTCATTCGTAGCAGAGGATGGCAAGGTTCATAAGGCATGGTTACATGAGATTGAACTTGATGAAAATGCAGTTTATGATAAAGCAAAGTCTGATGGTGCTAAAAAATATAAAGATAGTCTTGGTGGTGAAGAACCTCTGACAGCAGCAAAATCTCCCTTACAGAAATTGAAGGACTTTGACAAGTCCAGAGTTGCCGCAGGGAAACCACCCATATTTACAGACAAGAAACCACCTAAGTTTATTCGCATGAAGAAGTCTGGCCAGATGACAATCATGAATGTCCCTACTGATGAGATTGATAAATTTGAGAAGAAGGGTTATGAGATCATTGAAGACCTTGTTGGTGTAAAACCAATGAGTGGACCTACAGGACAAATCTTTGCATTGAAGTCTGAAGAAGTTGAACTTGATGAAGACGCTTCTGTATATAAAAAGACTGCAAGAAAAAATAAAAATGACGTTACATATGCTTTTGGTAGAACTAAAAAACTAGATGGCCAACCAAAAGAAAAGGGTGGATATTGGGTTTGGAAATTGTCGAAGAATTATGATGGAAAAGTTCGGGGTGGTATTAGAGACTCATGGGTATATGTTGACAAAGATTTATCTTATTCTGATGCTGTCAAATTAATGAATAAAAAACTTGGACGCAAAGAATTTAAAGAATCAGTTAAGGGTAAGGATGTTGGATATCCAGATGAATCCGTGAAGATTGGTAAGAAACACTATATCATCTACAAAGGTGGTAGAGAATGGTATGGATATGAAGTAGACAAAGAGGGAAACCAGCTTGGAGACTCAGTGTTTGATCCTAAAAAGAGTGAACTGATAAAGATTCTCGCACAAGAAGGTCTTGATGAGCGCAACTACGCTAAAGAATATGCGAACTACCAAGGAACACCAGAACAGATTGCTCGCCGTTCTTCAAGGAACAAGGCTCGTAGGGCAATGGGTGACAAGGCAGTTAAGGGTATGGACGTTGGACATAAAGACAACAACCCAATGAATAATGACCCGAAGAACCTACGCATGGAGAAACCATCTGACAATCGTAGAGAACCACGGTTGCGTGAAGAAGATGAACTTGATGAGATGGCATGGTATAAAGTAGCACTAGCAAAAATTAGTCAATTGAACCACCCTAAAGATTATGAAAAAATGGTCAAACAATATGCGACTGATATGAAAAAACCAGAACTAAAAAACAAGACTGCTTCTTATATCGCAGCAAGGATTGCCCAAGAGTATAAGGGTCAGGACGGTAGAAAACTTGTTCAGTATATCAACAAACTGGTTGATGATGGTAAACTCCCCAAAGAACTCAAGGCAGAATATCAAGAAGAAGAAACAATGCAGACCTTTAGTGATTTCGTTAAACAGATCAATGAAGTCAAACAGGACAAAGATGTAGATGATAAGGATGGAACACAACCAGCAAAGTACTATGCTGGTGATATGGCCAAGTCTACCAAATCCAAGAGGGATGCACACTTCAAAGCAAAGAAGGCTGGTCCTGCTCCCGGCGATGCTTCTGCAAAAACTAAACCATCCACACACACTAAGAAGTTCAAACAGATGTATGGCGAAGCGTTACCTAAAGATGCAGATCAAGGTGATTACATCGATGATTTCGAGAAGTCAGATGCACCACAGTTTAGGGGTAAGTCTAAAGAGAAACGCAAGGACATGGCTATCGCTGCATACCTCTCAAAGAATGAGTCTTTCCTAGATAACGTCAGTAGGATGTTGGGTGAGGATGGTCACACTGATGTTGCGTCTATGAAAAATAAGGTTCAGATTGCTCAAAAAGCATTGATGAAGATGCAAGGTGAACTGACTAAACTTGGTGATGAAGATGATCTACCTACATGGTGGACAAACAAGGTTGCAACAGCAGTATCTCGTTTGGATGACATGTCTGATTATATTGACACTCAGGTTGAAGATGTGCAACTAGACGAAAAGATTGAAGGTCTGGTGAAGAAGGCAGATAAGTCTGGTATGCCATACTCTATTCTCAAGAAGGTATATGATCGTGGTATGGCAGCATGGAAAACGGGTCATCGTCCCGGCACCACACCACAACAGTGGGCGATGGCGAGGGTCAACTCGTTCGTGACAAAGAGTAGTGGCACTTGGGGTAAAGCAGATAAAGACCTAGCAAAACAGGTTGAACAGATAGAAGAAGCTTGTTGGGTTGGATACAAACAGGTTGGTATGAAAAAGAAGGGTAATAAAGAAGTGCCCAATTGTGTACCAGAAGAGAAAGAATTAAATGAGTGGGGTGAGATTGAGGAAGAATCAGAATATCAAGGTCGTAAAGTCACTCTAAACAAACCCACAAAGGGTGATGTTAAAAAGTCCAAGGTGTATGTCAAGAATGAAAAAGGCAATGTAGTCAAGGTCGAGTTCGGTGATCCTAACATGCAAATCCAAAAAGACATTCCATCACGAAGGAAAAGCTTCCGTGCTCGACACAATTGTGATAATCCCGGCCCAAAATGGAAAGCAAGATACTGGTCATGCAAAGCATGGTAACTTATAAATATATAAATAGAATATAATAAAGGAAAATCCTATGTCAAATTACAGAAAAACAATGGCCGATGCGCTGCGAGAGATGTATCCTCTTACAGAAGAAACACAGATTGATGAAGCTACAATGAGTTCTTCTCAGATTGCGAGGTTGAAGAAGGCATATGAACCTATGCGTGATAAGAAAATCAGTACATCAAATGCTGATAAACTTAGCGCAATGATGGACAAGGTGGGTAAAGACAAAGAAGCACTTATCCAGTTGTTCAAGGCAGATATTCCTTTCGTGAGTCAAAGCGCAGTAACAAAACTTATTACCAAGCACAATATGAAGGGTGCTGAGATTAATAAGTTGCGGGAAGAAGTTGACCTTGATGAGGTAGGTGGTTCTGCGTTTGGTGGAACGATTGATAAAATTCAAAAGGTTGTTGATGACAAACAAGCAACGAAGATTGATGGTGTAATGGTTGATACATTTACCGCATCATTAATTATGAAAATCTGGAACGGGGTGAGCAAACAAAATCAAGACAAGATGAGGAAAATGAAAGTCACTCAACTTGCTAAGACAGCATATAAATTGGCAGGAATGAAAGAAGAAGTTGACCTTGATGAAGGAACAAAACAGGTTCTTGCTCACGGTGGTAAAGGTAAGTATAAAGTAACCAAGGATGGCGACAAAATTGAAATTAAGTTCGGTGGTAAGGTAGTTGGAACTGCTGACTTTGACCGTGGTGCTGACAGTTTCTTCGTAAGTATCAAAGGTGAGAGGGGTCAGAAGTCTTTTGACGATGCACAGGCAATTGCTGATTATTTCGCAAAGAACAAGATTACAGAAGAAGTTGACCTTGATGAAGGTAAGATGAACAATGCGACGATGCAAGCAAACAAACCAAGGATTGAAAAAGCAAAAAAACTTATGGGACCATCTACAAGTAGAAAAGAAGGCATACAGATGGTTGCAAAGGGTATGCCCACTTCAGAAAAAGAGGCTACTAAACTGGTTGATACAGTTATAAAGATGATGCAGAAAAATGATTATGTCCCAGAAGAAGTTGACCTTGATGAAAATCTCAATGAAATAAAAAAACATATTGATGATCTTGAGTTTGAGCGCAAGCGTATGACAACCAGCGGTCAGGAATCTTTAGATAAACTCATTAAGGCAAAAAGTATAAAAGATGCCAGAAAAGCATTTGATGACATGTATGGATACGAATATGACAGAGTTACATCAAGTGGTCAAGAGAGTATGGTTAAGATTGGTAAAATGTTGGGTATGAAGATGGAAGAAGTTGACCTTGATGAAGATAGTCTTGATGATTTTCAAGACTTTGCCCGTCTTTATGGTGGGGGTGATGAAATTTATGTTGTAACTCAAGGAAAAGATTCTAATTCACTAAAAGTTATTGGTATAGAAAAAGACCCAAATAAAGCAAAGAAAATCCGTGATCGTGCTAAAGGTGCGAGAGCAAGTCTTTGGGGTCAGATGAAAAGTTCTCAAAAAGTTCTCAAACTAAAAATTGGTGATCCTGTTAGTTTTGAAGACTCCAAAAATAAATTATCTTTTATTGAAGAAGTTGACCTTGATGAAGGTAAGATGTCTCAGTTGCACCAGTATATCAAAGACAAGAAGAGCGCAGAAGAGATTGCGAAACTGATGAAGTTGGATGTCAAAACAGTTAAGTCACTGATGAGCAGTCATCATCCAGAGGATGTTGAAGAGGGTGCTGCAGCTGATGCTCGCCGTGCAATGCGTGCTGATCCAGATATGCGACAGAAGTTCTCAAAGGATGTTTCTGCAACTGATGATGACGTAAAGGGCGCATCAAAGAATATTATGATGCAGATGCGAAAAGCACAATCACTGAATGGTCGTTTCGATGTTGAGTTTGCTGACGGTAAGAAAGTTAAAATTCCTGCGAAGATGGCTATTGCAGTTCAGCAGAAATACAATTCTATGAAAAGACCCGCAGAGAAAGAAAAGTTTCAGGCAAAAATTGGAAAGTCTTACAAGGATATGTTGTCTGCACTTAAAGAAGAACTACAACCCAAGAAAGAATCAATCCTAGAACGGATGAATAGAAAACTCAAGGAGAATAAAGATGGGTAAGAAATATTTTGACACAAAGGCCGAAACCCTTGAATCTTCGATTCTAGGTATTTGGACAGAAGCAGCTAAGAAGGTTGCTGAAACCAATAAGAACAACAAGTCTGATGATGGTGAGGGGTTGGATGCAGTTCAACCAAAAGCAGTCAAGAAGAAGTTCAAGGATCGTAAGGACAAGGACATCGACAACGATGGCGACACTGATGATTCTGATGAGTATCTTCACAATCGTCGTAAGACAGTATCTAAGGCAGTAAAAGGTAAAGTAAAGGATGAAGGTAACGCATTTGGAATGGCACTAAAGGCTGCCAAAGACAAGGGCGAAAAAACTTTCGTTGTTGCTGGTAAGACATATGAAGTCAAAGAAGGTTTCGCAGTACCAGAAGATGTTCCTGCAATGGAAGTCGGTACAGACCGTTATCGTGAATATGCTGTTGGTCTTACGCCCGGTGAAAATGCTGAGTTTGCAGCTGCACAGGACTTCAAGGTTGCTTCAATGAAGGAAGCACTTGCAAAAGTTTGGGGTTTGGACGAGAAAGCACTTGACAAATCCTCTAAAGAAGAGTATGATGAAGAAGATGAGGAGCTCAAACCCGTTAAAGGTTCAAAGACCATGACAGGTGGAAAAGTTGCTAAAGTGGATACTAAACCCAAAATTGATGGTTGAAATGAAAAGTTTGTTGGATATGATGGAGGCATCTGGTGATGATCTCCCAGAAATTTATTGTGATATGGATCAGGTTCTATGTAACTTTATCGGCCGTGCTGAGGAAGTTATTGGAATGCCCTTTGCTAAGTTCGGTAAGGATGACCGCTGGAACAAGATTAGGGACACAAAGGATTTCTGGGCAAATCTAGATTGGATGCCGGGTGCAAAACGGTTATATTCTTTTATTCAGAAGTATGACACGCACATCCTTTCTGCTTATTCTGATCGTGATGATAACTCTAGGGCGGGTAAGAAAAAGTGGTTGAAGAAGAATACTAAGATTAAACCTCGTAACATCAATCTTGTGAAGAGGGCAGACAAACAGAAATATGCAACTACTGATGGGAAACCAAACATATTAATTGATGATTATAAGAAGAACATTGTAGAGTGGGAATCTAAGGGTGGTATAGGCGTTTACCACACAGAAGTGGGTAAAACCATTGCTGAGTTGAAGCGTCTAGGTTTCAAATAACCTAAATAAAAGTAAAATCTATTCTTGCAAGAATAAGGAGAAAAACAATGCCTTTATGGGGAAATTCGGACGCTGTTGAAGCTAAACCAAAACACTTCACAGACGCTGAGAAATTAAACGTATATGCCACAGAACAAGGTTGGGTTAAGAAAACAACTGGAACTGGTGGTCGTGCTGGTCGCACACAGGAAGAAGTTATTGTTGCGATTGGTGGTCTAAGTGCCTCTCTGAACCTCGCAGATATTACTGCTATTGATTGGAATATCAGTGCATTTGATAAGTCTGATGGCGGCACTTTGAGTGCTACAGTTACCTTCAACGAAGAAGTTGAAGTTGCTACCGATGGCGGCACACCACACCTTGCTGTTACAAACGGCAACCAAGGAACTGGTTCTGGTCGTGGTCCACACAACCTTCTGTATGTCAGTGGTTCAAGCACGAACAGACTCACGTTTGAACTTGCAATTGCTGCCGCTAATGCTGCGACAAACGCAGATGACGTTCTTTCAATCGCAGCAAACGCTCTTGCCTTGAACAGTGGTACAATTAACGAAATGTCTCTTGATCACTTTGTTCTAGAGAGTGGAACAAACAATGGTGATCAGGGTGAATTTATCCGACTAGAGGATCAACGTGGTTACTTGAACCAAGAAGGAAACACCGTTTCTACAATTACTAACGCAGCTGCAATCGGCAGTGCCGCAGGAACAATTACTGTTGCTGCATAAGTTGTATAAATAACTATATACTATGTCATAATATGAAAAGGAGAAATTATGATCGATCTTGATAAGATTAATGAACGCAAACAAGTTATTGCGAAAGACATTGAAGCGGTTCGGACCCGTATGGCAGAAGCGCAGAAGAAATTCGCAGAGGACCAATCATTGTTGCAGGCACTTATGGGTGCATATCAGCAGTGTGACGCCTTTGCAAAAGATTTTAATGATGATACTCCCAATGAGGAGAGTGATGTAGAGAATAGTGAAGACCTAGAGGATGTAAAACCTGGCGGTACTGACTAATATCTACAATAGCATTCCCACAATTTCGTGGGTTTTTATAAGGAGAAGCCAAAAATGGCAGATAAGAAGATTACAGCCCTAACAGACCTATCGACAGGTATCGCTACAGAAGACCTTTTGCATGTGATTGATAACCCAACGGGTACACCAATCAACAAGAAGATTTCTGTTGCAAACTTTTTGAACCTTAATCCCGTTCCTCTGGCAACCAACACAGTAGAAAACATCGTTGAAAACGGTGCAGCCAACCTCGCCAAAGGTATTCACCTTCTTGGTGGTGCAGATGCTGCTTGTGCAGTTACCTTGGCTGACGGTACTGTAACTGGTCAGCTTCATACGTTTATTGCTAAAGAAGCAGTAACGAATCCACCTACAGTTACTTTGACCACTCCCGGTGGTGCAGGTAATATTGCTACTTTCAACGCTATTGGTGAAAGTGCAACTTGTCTCTGGACAGGTGCTGCTTGGTACTGGATTGCTCATGCTACAAATGTTACGGGTGATCTTGGAACAGGTCCAGCGCTTACATAATAGTATACTACTTTGGTGTGGGGGGCTTGTCCCCCCCGCCATTTTACGAATGGGAGAATTAAATGGTTGAAGTTTTATCAGAGGTAAATTGGGGCAAGGCAATCGAACCTGTCACCAAAGTTTTTACTAAGAAAAAAGAAGAACCTAAATTCCTTGAAGAACAAATTAGAGATTACTATCCCTGTGACGTAGAACCGAAGGACGAAGAAAAATGAAAACATTTAAGAAATTCGTATCCGAAGAAACTTTAGACGAAGCCACATTTCAGACAACTATTGCTTCTCTAAACCAAGACATTCCAACAGGTGATTATTCTGATCCCAGAGTTGTGAAGGCGCTTAATTCTTTCGTGGGTACAGTGGCAAGAGCTACAATGGACGGAACAATGATCCCTGAGATGGTTGTTGGTAAGATGAGAAATTCTCTAAGTAAGATTGGACTAACCTTTGGTGAAGTCCCAATGATGGAAGGTGAAAGTGGTTCCTTTGATTTACCCCTAACCAGTTTTGGTGGTCGTTTCGGTAAAGGTTTGGATACGCCATTTGATGAGTTTGAAGCAGATGACGGTATCTCGCATCAAGTAGAGGGTGGTCTAAAACTAGTACTAAATTATGAAATGCAAGAGGATAATTCGTGTAGGTTGACTGCTTCTATTCAATAAAATGTATGAGAAGATAACTACTAACAATTTCATGATGTATGCTATTAAACATTATGAGAATCCACATTGTGAAGGTGAAAAAGAGTTTCATGATGATATGAAGAGGTTTAAGTATATTAAACGTCTACTAAAGAAGTATAGAGTGAGTGGAGTATTAAAAGAACGGTTGCTTCTGAACCATATTATTATTCTTAGGAACTTGTTTGGAAATGAGGCATGTGTTACCCTTTTACTTTTTAAGACACAACCAGAATATCTTGAAGTCTTGAAGTCTTTCCTACTTTTCCTAAATATGATTAATCCAGATGAACTGAACGAAATTGATTTGGATGAAGGTGTTATAGATATATTAAGGAAAATCTAATGGGAAGAGCTATAGACTTATTTGTTACATACAGGTTCATAAAACTGCTTGTAACACCATTTGACCAGATGCCTGCTTTTAAACTGGGTATTATCGATAAAGACGGTCAAAGAGTGATGGAAAAGACTGTTTCCCGTGGTATGCAACCCACTGACCTCAATACTGCTGAGAAGAAGAACGCATACACTGTTCTTCACAAACTCGTATTCAACATCAAAAAGATTTTTGGTAAGGTGCCCGGACTTAGGACTAAGTTGGGAACCTATGCTGCAGCCCTGTTCCTACTGAAAGATACATTCAAAGAACACGTTGAAGACCCTGATATTTTCGAGAAGGAGTTCATGAAGTATCTCAAAGAAGAGGGATACGAGATAGACAACACAATTTCAGAGGAAGTCATTGGATTTGGAGAGGTACTCCCCAAGGGAGAGTACACTCTAGTCAATGATATCCTAAATAGTGAAGAGGAAGAATTAACTGCTAAGAAGGGTGACAAGGTAGTTGCGTTTGACGATGAAGCACCGTTAGATACAATTCTTGGTATTGACATATTTCCTATTATTCATGTTAAGACACAAGAAAAAATATACGTCAGTTTGGAAGACATAAAATGAAAAGCTATCAAAAATTTATGCAAGAAGTCTATAAGTTGCAGCTCATTCGAGATAAATCTATGGACGTTTTAAAAATTACTGATACTAAGAACCCAAAGACTAAGATAGAAGTTCGTGGCAAAAAGGGTTACGAAATTGATGGATATGACAAAAAAGATAGACTACATAGTCTTTTAGATAAAATTGGAAAGTCTGCAAACATGAGCGATCTTGTGAATGGAGAGGTTGTGAGTATCAATCCTAAACACCCAGACGCAAGAATGGCGAACAAGACCCTTGATAAGATTGCAAAATAATGAAAACAAAGGAAAAGATATACGTCAGTTTGGAGGACATAAAATGAAACGATGGACAGAAGTATCGCCTTACAATGGATTAGAAGAAGATGCTCCCGCAAATAATGCCGGTAGTGGCGATGTTGCAATGCCACCTGATGCAGTCAAGAAAAAGAAGAAGACCCTACTTGACCGTTCCATGATGGACGCTCGCACTAAGGCATATCGTGAACACCGAGCTCGTCTTGAAACTCGCCGTGCAAAACGAGAAGAGAGAAAGAACAAGAGTAAGTTCATTGAAAAGGTCAAAGAGGAAGTTGCAACTGAGATGGCATATGGTTCTGGACACGATACAGTCAAACCTATGGCTGATATTCAACCAGTGAATGCTGCAAAGTCTTCATCTGGATACGAACTGTATCACAAGGACTTCTCTGGTGCTATGCAACACGCATACAAGTTCGCAAAGAGCAAAGGCGTGATAGTAGACCCTGATGAGATTGATAGTAAGGTTGCGAGTGGTCCAAGAAAACCAAGCAGTGGTAAGACGAACAGTTACATCCTAGATACTAACAAAAAACAGAAGGTACATATTCAAGTTGCTAATCTCGACAACAAGAGATATGAACTTAACATGTATATTCAGTAATGATTAAAGTTTATCTGTTCCTGATTATCATGGGTGTAATAGGTGGCGTAGGTTACGGTGGGTACATATATTACAAGGACACTCAAGAGCGTATTGCTATCCTGACCGAAAACAATGCGAAACTAGAAGTAGCTGCACAACTGCAAGAAGAAACTATCAATACGATGATTGAGGATGTTCAAAGAAATTCAGAACTAAATAGAGAACTACAAAAAGAATTACAAGTAGCAGAACAGTATGGTGACCAGTTGCGTAACACTCTGCGAAAACATAACCTAACTCACTTGGCGAATAAGAAACCGGGTTTGATAGAGAAGAGGATGCAAAATGCGACCAATCGTTTATGGGACGATCTTGCTATTATCACTGACCCTAATGGGGTGCGGCCGGATAATGCCACCGAAGGTGGTGACGGTGACAAAGGTAGTAAAAACGGAAATTCCGGTAGTAGCAAGACCAAAACAAGTCCAACTAAATGACGTTAAGATTTATGTAGTTTCAAAGGTAAACTACGATGAATTTATTAAGTCATATGAAAAGAAAAATGGAGCGGATTCGTACATTGCGCTATCAGTGAAGGACTACGAAAACCTTAGTCTAAACTTTGCTGAACTGAGACGATATATAGAACAACAGAAGCAGATCATTGTCTACTACGAAAATGCAGTAGTACCGAATAAGGAAGAGGAAGATGGGAAAGTTCAATAATAAAATTTCAGCTGAATTCCATCCACCTAAGAAGTGGATTCTGGAACGCTCTCTCTCATATCAGAATGAAGAGATTGATGAGGGCGCACTAGAGACAGTTGGTGTGAAATGTCCTGCAAGTAAGATCACTTGTACTAAGGGATTTGTGACAGACCTTGCTAGTGTACCCCGTGCAATCTGGTGGTTGATTTCTCCGTGGGACATTGCCCGTGCTGCTATCATTCATGACCTTCTCTACAAACGTATTCGCCAGTATCGTGAAAAAGAAGGTGTTCTTGATGAACACCCCAATGTATATGAAATTATCAGTAACTACAAGGCTGCAAAGAAAGCATCAGACAATGTATTTCTGATGGCAATGAAAGACGCTGACCCCGCCATTCCTAAATGGAAGATGTATGCCGCATACTATGCAGTTGTTCTCTGTGGTCGTTGGTCAATCATTCCAAGGGAAGAAGACTAATGATGTCAGAAGAATGGGGCGTGATCTATTGTAAAAATTGTGGTCATGAGTCGCATTGTGGAACAAACAAAATGGTTGATCATCGTGGTTACAGTAGCGATGGTGGAATCATGGGTCAGACAGAAGTCTGCAAATCTTGTCGTTGTACAAAATGTTCAATACCCGATTGGGGTTGATATGTGGGAAATGGTTGAGAGACTTGCCAGTGATCGCCTCTGGTTATACACAAGTATTATTGGTTCATTAGCAGGCGCAGCAGCTCTTGCATATCTAAGTACCACAAGGATTGGTCTTTGGGGTTATTCTAAGTTTGATGCATTAGTAGATTATTTGGTTGCAAAGTGGGGTTTGAAGTGGCTTGAGCAACCAGAGGATGCTTGGAGAAAAAGGTATCCAAAGATTACTGAAAAAATCGATGATTTGCAAATGAGAATAGAAAAGATAGAAAAGGAGAAATAATATGTTTGATTGGATTAAAAACAGAATTATGGAACGTACTTCTTGGGATGGCGGCGCACTTATCGGTGTTGGACTAGTTGTACTATTCCTTGGACCATTTGCAAAATATGCTGCAATGGCAGCTATCGCATGGGGTGTTCTAACCATGTTGAAATCTGAGAAGTAAATATTATGGTAGAGTTGGAGACAGAGGTTAAACTTCTCAAAAAAGAGTTGCAGGACCAAGCAAAAATACATGACCGTTTGGATGTTGCGATTGAAAAACTAACTGATGTCTCCAACTCTATTCATCGTATGCTTGCCGTACATGAAGAGAAGATTGCTCGACAAGAAGAGGCCACCGTAGCAGCAGCTGCTAAACTAGAAATCCGTCGCACAGAATTGACTGCTAAGATAGACGAATTGCACTCTCGTATCACCACAAACACAAAAGAGATTATGACTGCTGCAGCTCAACAGCACACTGAACAGAACAAAGAGATACAGAAGATTAAGGACGAACTTGCTGCAAGGGTGGGCGTCCTAGAGAAATGGCGGCATGTCCTTATCGGATCATCAATCGTCGCAGGATTTATTTTACACAAAATGGTGAATCTTACTTGACATTTTACCATAGACCTGTTATTGTCTATGAATGTCTTATATTGATACAAAATACCTAAACATTATCAGCCCCTATCTTCAGCAGTTCAAGAAGAAGGGCGATAATCTATGGAACTTCCGTTGTCCCTATTGTGGGGATTCCCAGAAATCACGAATTAAGGCAAGGGGATTTGTCTTCCGTAAGAAGAATGACCTGTTCTTCAAGTGTCATAATTGTGGCACTGGTGCGTCTTTAGGTAATCTGATCAAGACAATCGACTCAAAAACCTACAAAGACTATATAATGGAACGATACAAAAAGGGGGTCGAAACTCGCAGTAGTCCCCAGCCGGAGTTCAAATTCAATGCACCAGTGTTTCGCAAAAAGGGTATCCTTGAGGGGCTTAAATCTATTAAGAACCTACCTGATGACCACCCAGCGAAACAGATTGTTGAAAGACGAAAACTCCCTGTGGAATCGCTCTCCGATTTGTATCTATGCGAGTCATTTTTTAAATTCACGAATTCGATAATCAAAGGTAAGTTTCCTTCTTTGGATGGTGATCATCCAAGGTTGCTTATTCCGTTCCGTGGTGAAGATGGTGAGGTGTTTGCGTATCAGGGTAGAGCCTTTGGTAATGAACAACCTAAGTATATCACCATCAAAATTGATGAAGATCGTGATAAGATTTTTGGTCTGGATAAGGTAGATAAGAGTAAACCTATTCTTGTTGTTGAAGGACCGTTAGATAGTCTGTTTCTAGATAACTGCATTGCAGTCGCCGGAGCAGACTTTAGTAATATGGAAGGTGACCTCACAGTCATCTATGACAATGAACCTAGAAATAAGGAGATCAACAAACAGATAGAGAAGACGATTGATCAGGGGAAAAGCGTATGCCTGTGGCCTGATAATATAGAATATAAGGATATCAACGATATGATAATTGCGGGATATTCTAAGAAAGAAATACAAGACATCATAACAAATAACACCTTCTCCGGTGTCGCAGCAAAGTTGAGGTTCGCAGATTGGAGAAGGATATAGGAGCAAGAAATGGAAGTCGCAACCGCTGAAGTTGTATACCTCGAAACCACAGAAGACTACGTTGGAATCAAAATAGACAGAACAAAAGATCAATCTCTATCAGAACAAGCTAAGAAGTTACTTACAGATTACTACCAGACAAAGGATGAGGTATCACCACAACAGGCATATGCACGAGCAGCGGTTGCGTATTCATATGGTGACATGGACCTTGCCCAACGCATTTACGATTATGTAAGTGACGGGTGGTTCATGTTTGCGTCACCTGTGTTATCCAATGCTCCTATGCCGGGTGAGAAGGTAAGAGCTCTTCCTATCTCTTGCTTTCTTACATATGTCCCCGATACACTGGAAGGACTGATTGACCATTCTGCTGAGTTGCGGTGGTTGTCAGTCAAGGGTGGTGGAGTCGGGGGACATTGGAGTGATGTTCGTGCAGTGTCAGATAAGGCACCCGGACCTATGCCATTCATTCATACAGTGGACGCTGATATGACCGCATATCGACAGGGGAAGACCCGTAAGGGGTCATACGCTGCATACATGGATGTATCCCACCCTGATATTATTGAGTTCCTTAATATGCGTATTCCTACAGGAGATGTCAATCGTAAGAACCTAAATCTGCACCATGCGGTGAATATCACGGATGCATTCATGCGAGCTGTAGAACGAGATGAGATGTGGGACTTGGTTGACCCTAACGAACAAGATGCCCGTGACAGTATGAAGGCAAGGAAGTTATGGGAGACAATCCTAGAGATTCGTTATCGCACAGGTGAACCCTATCTAAACTTCATTGATACTGCTAATCGTGCATTACCACAGACCATGAAAGACAAAGGATTAAAGATTAACGGGTCTAACCTGTGTAATGAGATTCATCTACCTACCAATGATGACCGCACTGCTGTGTGTTGCTTATCATCTGTCAATCTGGAGAAGTATGACGAATGGAAGGACACACCAATGATTCGTGACCTTATTCGATTCCTAGACAACGTACTTCAGTTCTTCATTGACAATTCTGGTGATGAGATTAGTCGTGCTCGTTTCTCTGCTTCACAAGAACGATCCCTTGGTTTGGGTGCAATGGGTTGGCATTCCTATCTACACAAGAATCATATTCCTTTTGAGTCCGATACTGCTGCGGTTAAGAACATTCAAATCTTTGAACATATCAAATCAGAGGCAGTTGCAGAGACATTAAAACTAGCAACAGAAAGTGGTGAGTGTCCAGACATGGAACGCACAGGTCGTCGCAATTCCCATCTATTGGCCATTGCACCTAATGCTAACAGTTCTATTATCTGTGGTACATCACCATCTATTGAACCTAGTAAGGCAAATGCATACACGCATAGAACCCGTGCTGGTTCACATCTGGTCAAGGACAAGTATCTTGAAGCGGAATTGATGAAGGTAAATAAGAATGATGCGACAACTTGGAGTTCAATCATCACCAATGGTGGTTCTGTTCAACATCTAAGTTTTCTGTCACCAGAGGTAAAGAGTATATTTAGGACTGCTATTGAAATTAACCAGAACGCAATCGTAACTCAAGCCGCAGATCGTCAAAAGTATCTATGTCAGGGTCAGTCTCTAAATATATTCTTTCCATCAGGAGCATCGAAGGTAGACCTACATAAAGTACACTATAATGCTTGGAAGTTGGGATGTAAGGGGTTGTATTACTTACGAACAGAAACTTCAAACAAAGCAGAGAACGTATCAACCAAGGTAGTGCGTGAAGCACTGAAAGATTATGAGACTCAGGCTATGAGTCAAGAGGAGTGTGTTGCGTGTCAGGGATAAGAGTAGTAACAAAAACAGATTGTCCATTTTGTTCGATGGCAAAGAATTGGTTGAAGGAACATGCGTTTGAGTATGAAGAAGAGTTGATTGATAATGAAGAGGAACGTCTTGCGTTCTATCAGACAATCAATGGTGCTACCGAAGTGGTAGGTGAGATGAATACTCGTAGAGTTAATTCTGTTCCTCAAATCTTCATTGATGACAAACGTATCGGTGGGTATGATGAACTAATGAAGGTAGGCGATGATCTATTAAAGAAACGTAGTGGTGGTGGACTATTGCAGTTCAGTGAAACCTATAAACCTTTTCACTACCCGTGGGCAGTAGAGATTACCACACGACATGAGAAGGCACACTGGATTGAGGACGAACTTGATTTGTCAGAAGATGTATCAGATTGGAAGTCCGGTAAGGTCACTCAGGTTGAGAAAGATTACGTCACCAATATTCTACGTCTGTTCACACAGTCAGATGTTGCAGTGGGTCAGAACTACTATGACCAGTTCATTCCCAAGTTCAAGAATAATGAAATCCGTAACATGCTTGGTTCCTTTGCAGCTCGTGAGGGTATTCATCAACGGGCATATGCTCTACTGAATGAGACACTTGGATTACCAGACAGTGAGTACCATGCATTTCTTGAATACAAGGAGATGGTCAATAAGATTGAGTTCATGCAGGAGTCCGACAATACTACCATGAAGGGGCTAGGACTTGCACTTGCAAAGTCTGTGTTCAACGAGGGTGTTGCACTGTTTGCATCATTTGTTATGCTTCTCAACTTCCAACGGTTCGGTAAGATGAAGGGTATGGGCAAGGTTGTCGAGTGGTCAATCCGTGATGAGTCTATGCATGTCGAAGGAAACGCAAAGGTGTTTCGTCAGTTCTGTGTTGAACACCCCAAGGTGGTTGACGATGATTTCAAGGGAGACATTTATACAATGGCTCGACTTGCAGTCAAGTTGGAAGACAAGTTCGTTGACCTTGCTTATAAGATGGGTGAGATTGAAGGTCTAGATGCGTCTGAAGTAAAATCATATATAAGGTATATAACAGACAGACGTTTGTTGCAGTTGGGTTTGAAAACCAATTTCAAGGTGAAGGAAAATCCTTTACCTTGGTTAGAGTGGGTACTGAATGGTGCAGATCATACTAACTTTTTTGAGAACCGTGTTACGGAGTATGAGGTGGCAGGATTATCAGGTAACTGGGATGACGCATATGAGGCAGTAGATTGAAACTTATAGTATGTGAAGAATGTGAAGCTGAGTTTCGTATTAAACATGGGATGGATGATCATTATTATTTTATAAAGTTTTGTGTATTCTGTGGGGGTGAGCTCGCAGAAGAACTTGAAGATGAAGTAGAAGAGTACGGTGATGAGTAATTTTTATATTACTGGAACAAGGAGAGGTCTTGGTCAAGCACTTAGTATATTCTATGACACAGTAGATACTCTAGAAGAATGTGATGTGTTCATTAATTGTAAGCACGATGGGTTTCAACAAGTTGATCTATTATATAAGGCTGCTGAACTCAACAAACGTATAATCAACATAGGGTCAAACTCACCGGATCAACGTGGAAATAGGATTAGAACTTATCCAACTGAAAAAGCAGCACTAGACTTTGCTAACGATCAATTATATTATCTAGGAATAGATACGACGATTGTAAGGTTTGGTCGTTTTGATACTGATAGGGTTGCTCATATTGACGCACCAAAAATGACTGTATCATATTGTGTGGGCGTGATTGATTGGATTCTTAATCAACCATATAGAGTTAAAGACATTACGGTTACACCATGAACATGTGGAAATATTGGTGTAAGGCAATTGGGTCTAAATCATTTGATGAAGATAAAAAAGCAGACAGGGTTGCAATAATCAGGACTGTCTGGGTTATCCTACATATAGTAACGTGTTTTGCTATCATTGCAAACGCTTGGAGACAATGGTGAAAACGAGTTCAGCAAAGGCAAAAGGTCGTAGATTCCAACAGTGGGTTCGTGATCAGCTGATTGAACAACTTGACGTACATCCAGAGGATGTAGAGTCTCGCAGTATGGGTGCAGGGGGTGAAGACCTTATCATGGCCCGTGCTGCGAGAGAGAAGTTTCCGTATTCTATTGAGTGTAAGAACCAAGAATCCCTTAATGTGTGGAAATCATACGAACAAGCAGAGTCAAACTCTGGTGATTATGAACCCGTAGTGTTCATTAAACGCAACAACCAAAAACCTCTTGTAGTGGTTGATGCTGAATATTTCGTTAAATTACACGAAAAATCGTCCTAAACGAATCGAATAACCTAAATATCCATAGGAGAATACCGTATGGAAATCTTTGGTGTTATTGCTGAGTTAGGTTTTACCATCACTGCTGTACTAGGTGGTGGTGTTTTTATTGTTATTCTCCTAAAATATATTCTCGCTTCTGTTGTGGATGCGGCGTCAAATTTGAATATGTTGATTTCGGCGTTGGATAACCGTGTCAAAACTCTTAATAATGAAATTGTACGATTAGATTCTTTGGTATGCCATGTATTGGGTGTGAAGCCAGATGTCAGAAGGATGTCTGCGGCCGATGGCAAGGAGGATGCCAGAAAGGATTAGTTGTGTGGAAGATATTATTAAAGCGGTTCAAGACGAAGGTATAACTGTTGTCATGGCTGTTGGTATGGGTTATTTTATATTTTTTATATGGAAGTATGTGACTCAACAAATTTTACCCGCACTCGACAAAGCTACGATGACAACTATATCTCTCATTGACAGAGTAAGGATGCTTGATAATGACATGATAAGAATGGACCAGAAAATCAATACGATTCTGGAACTTCGTGACATAGAAAAGGAGAAGAAGGATGAGTAGGAACTTTTTCAGTCTAAAAACAGGTCATCATGCTTCTGATGTATTCTTTAAAAATCAGGCAATCTGGCACGATAGTGATATGCTCAAATCATTCTTGATAGGGGCATTTGTCGGTGCGCTCTTTGCTTTCGGATGTGCATTCCTCTCACCTTCACATGCTGGGGAACTTACTCACACATGGAAGTCACCCGCATTTAGTGGTCAGGGATACAGCGCACATGTTTTGACCATTGAGAACCAAGAGTTTTCAAGGTCGCAAGCAATTAGAGAAAAGAAAGAAGCTGCTGAACGTCAAGCAATACGAGATGCTGCAAATACAAACCTTTCTAAATTTATGAAGAATGTGGAATCAAGAATATATGCACAACTTTCAAAACAACTAGTAGATAGTATGTTTGGAGAAGAGGCTTCAACTTCCGGTACAGTTACTTTTGAGGGTACAACAATTAGTTATGTCAAAAGTAGCGAAACCGTAGATTTAACGATTGTGGATGCAAATGGTAGTACGACTGTTATCACTGTTCCTGTTGGCGACTTTACTTTCTAGTTGTGCGAGCATCCAACCACAGGATGCTCCTGTACCTAGTACTGTGCCGTTAGTAGATGAACTATACAACATAACACCACCTGAACGTAAGGTGCCGGTTGCGGTGTATAAGTTCAATGACGTAACAGGACAAAGAAAATCCAGCTCATCACTTGCATTACTAAGTAGTGCAGTGACACAAGGTGGAGATATATGGTTAATCCAAGCCCTAAAGAAAGCAGGTAAGGGCGAGTGGTTTCAAGTCATAGAAAGAATGGAACTGGAAAATCTGTTAAAAGAAAGACAGATTATACGAAACACAAGAAAGAACTATGACGGAGATACGGCAGAAAAGATTAAACCCCTATTGTTTGCGGGAGTATTGCTGACAGGGGGCATAGTTGGGTATGACACCAATACAAGTACAGGTGGTATGGGGGTAAGATATCTGGGTATTGGTGTATCTGATGAATATCGTAAGGACATGGTAACAGTGGCTTTACGATTAATATCTGTACAGACAGGTGAAGTACTTTTGGCAGTCAGTTCTCAGAAAACTATTCTGAGTACAAAGTTATCTGCCACAGTGTTTAAATTTTTAGATATGGGAACTAAATTGCTGGAGACTGAAGCAGGGATAACGGACAATGAGTCCACTACCTACGCTGTGAGAAAAGCAATTGAACAAGCAGTTATTGAAATAATCAAGGAAGGTGAGCAAAAAGAATTATGGAAATTTAAAGAGGAGAAAATCAAATGAGAACGAGCATACTTACAATACTCGCTTACTTTGTTATGTGTAGTGTGAGTTATGCGAGCGACGTATACATAACACAGTCTGGTGCGAGCCTGACTGCAAACATCAATCAAGATGGACAGACCAATAAGTTCGGTGATGATACAACTGATGTTACTCTAACAGGTGACAGCCAGACGTTAGACATTGATCAGGTTGGTAACACTAACACCATTGCTGCATCTGTTGTCGGTGCAACACAGACATTGACAATAAATCAGACAGGTAATAGTAATACGTCTAACGTATCTGTTGGTGCTAACTCTGCATCTGATGACAATAGTATTATCCAAACAATCACTGGCAGTTCAAATACAACAACAGTGAACGTGGGTAATAATGCTGCAACCGATGATGCTGATATTGATATCACTGCGACAGGCGATAGCAATACTATTACAGTAAATGAAAACAGCACTGCTACAATGGGTGTTGGTGACAAGAAGGTGACGAACATCACAGCTATCGGCGGGAGTAATACGATTACATCAACACACACTGGTGCTGCTGATCAAGACACAACTCTTCATCACACTGGTTCATCTAGCACATTTTCAATTACACAGGGTGGTGCCTATGATGGAGCTGTAGATGTGACAACAGTGGGGTCAAATCACAGTGTTACGATTACTATGGACGATTAGTATCATTCTCTTTAGTACCAGTGCTTATGGTGCTATTGGAAATGTGGTGAAACACAAAGGGAATGCTTCTGTAGAACGGTCAGGTGAAAACTCTGTTTTGCAAAAGGGTTCTGATATCGAGTTCAAGGACACGGTGAAAACTGGTAAAGGCGATGTTGGTATCAAGTTTGTTGATGACACCAACGTAGCAGTGAGTGCCCACAGTGCCTTGGTTATCGATGAGTTTATCTATGACCCTAACTCTAGAAAGGGGTCGAAGTTGGTTATGAATATTGCACTTGGCACGGTGCGTTATGCGAGTGGTAATATTGCGAAGTTGAATAATCAGAACGTGGACATTCGGACACCAACAGCAAGAATTGGTGTGTTGGGAACGGCGTTCAGTATGACGGTGGATGAGGTTGGTAAGTCTTTAATTATTCTGTTACCTAATAAAGACGGGACAGTGGGTAAGATATCGGTGGAGACTGATGTAGGACAGGTTATAATGAATCAAGCATTTCAGTCAACTGTGGTTGGTACAGGAGAAGCAAAACCATCCAAACCAGTGATACTAGATTTGACACTAGACCAGATTAACAACTTATTGATTATCAAACCACCAAAGAAGAAACTTATCAAATTGCTTAGTGACTCAAAGGCAAACAAGAATTTACTTGATATTGATTTTCTTGAGTTTGCCGCTTTAGATAAGAATGAGCTAGAGGAAGACTTGTTTGAGTTTAACGAGTTGGACATTAACGATTTGGATGTGGAGTTACTAGGTAACATTCTTGACCAGATTGCTCTTGCTTTGGCTCAGTCAGAGTTGATAGATGGTAGGACAAGTGGATTTAATAAGTCAACACAAGTTAATACACTGGTAGACGGAAACAGCACACGAATCATACGAAGGGTAGGAAACAATACAATAGAACTAGACTTGATAAACGACTATGGATATACAATCAACATTACACAGGGTACACCCGTGCCGGAGATAACAACAAGAGATGAAGACGCTTCTAATATCATTACTATTACTCAGTCTGACTAACATTGCTTTTGCAGGCAATTCAGTTATAATCAATCAAGTTACCACTGGTAATTCGAATAGTATCACTGTGGATGTAGATGGAAATGATAATGAAATTAATATGAGTCATGGCGGTGGAAACAATACCATCAACATAACACAAGAGGGTAAAGACGGTTACGTTGGATATACTTCTGCTTGGGGCTCTGGTGCATCATGGGGTGGTGACCTCGACGGCGACAGTAATTCTCTATTGGTAAAACAATTGTGCAATCAATCAACCTGTGGTGGAGACAGGTTTGAATTTCACATAAAGGGCGATAGTAATGATGTTGAGTTTTATCAGGGATATACCGTGACAGCTGGCGGTGTTGCTTCGTCTGATACAGTAGAACATGGTGGTCATTCTATAATACTTGATATTCACGGGTCAAGCAATACATTTTTAGGAAGTCAAAGGTCAAATAACTCTGGACATGAACATAGCATGGTGACCTATATATACGGAGATAGCAACGATATTTACATGCGACAAGATAGTAACGTGAGTAAAACAATGAACTTGACTGTGAATAACGATACTAATAATATTGATATGGTACAAACTGGTAATGCTGCACACAGTGCTACAGTAACAGTTTCGGGGTCTTACTCAACAACTCTAGACCTAAAACAACAGGGCGGCACAGCACAATCGTATAGTCTATCGCAAAGTTGTGCGACAGTGGGGGGATGCAGTGTAAGCGTTACACAAGGGAATTGAAATGAAAACATTTATTGAGTTTGGCGCCCCATGTAATATGAGAGGGTTAGAAACTATCCCATATAGTATTACAAAAGCGAAAAAAGAAGGTTATAGAACAATTGCAATAGACTGTAAGAGCCGAGATTTTCATTTCACACCAGAATATATTAAAGTTGTAGACAAAACATATTATAATTATTGGAGTGATGACATAGATATTCCTTTAGCAGATAAATGGATTTCATATGCTTCACTTGAACATTGTCCTAAAGAAAGAGTTTTAAAAGAGGTTGAAGGTATTGCAAAAAAAGTTAAAGGCAGTGGGGAATTGTCAATTGACTTATCACAACATGTCCACGGGCCGTGGACATACCTAAATAATATACAAACATCTGAATGGATAGATATTATGGATAATTTTTTTATATACATATTTGAAGAAGATTTAGACGATGAGATGATATATTTTAGAAATTGTGTGGCGGCGCTATGAAAAAGTGGATTATATCATTATCAGTGATTTTAGTATTATGTGGATTGCGTTTTGCAGACCCGTGGTTTTTGGACATGGTGCGACTCAAAGCACTAGACCAACACCAACGTAATCAGGAGTCTCTGACTCTCTCTAACCTTGCTACGGTAGAGATCAATAATCAAACAATCAGAAAACTAGGTCAGTGGCCGTGGGATCGAAACAGGGTTGCAAACAAAATTATAGAACTCTATCAGGCTGGTGCCTCTATCGTGGTTGTCCCTATTCTATTTGCAGACCCAGACAGATTTGGTAAAGATGATGCACTTGCCAGAATACTCAAAAAGACTCCTACGGTTATAGGACAGATACCCAGCAACGACAAGAGTAACACTGGTGTGGTTCGTGGTGTTGCAACTGTTGGAGAAGACTGGCAACCGTGGGTATACAGTTACCCCGGCGTGGTTGGTCCTATTCCAGAACTGGCAAAGAGTGCCAATGCGGTTGGTATGATGGTAATCGCACCAGAGAAAGATGGTGTGGTTCGTCGTATGCCTTTGGTTGTTGCAGTGGGCGGGAAGTTGTATCCATCTATCAGTATGGAAATCCTACGCATGGCTGCGGGGGATATATCGTTTCAGATGAAGACAGGTATTGCTGGTGTGGAGAAACTACGCATACCCAAATACAAAATGATTGACACAGATGCTAATGGTAATATCTGGTTGGACTTCAAATGGAAGACACCAGTGTATGCATTACATGAGAAATTACCAGACCTCACAGGTAAGATCGTTATACTGAGTATGACTGCTTCTGGTCTAGAAAGTCCCGTAGCAACCCCTGTGGGGGTCATACAGTCGCATAATCTTATAGGTGCATCACTTGCTACCATGATGACAGGACGCAATATAACCAGACCATTTTGGACTGACCTTGCTGAACTTGCAGTCAGTGGAGTGGGTGCATTGATCTTAGCATCAGTGGTTCTCACACTCGCATGGTATTTTGGGGCAGTATTACTACCCATTTTTCTTGTTGGATCGTTCTACGGGTCGTCCTACCTCTTTACAGAGTACAGTTATCTAGTGGATTGGTCATATCCCGTCCTTACTATGTTTGTGGTCTGGGCCATTGCTGCGTTCTTACGGTTCATGGAAGAATATAAGGAGAAGATGGAGATCAAGAAACAGTTCGCAGGGTATGCATCACCTACAGTTGTGCGTATGCTACAGGAGAACCCTTCTCTTATTAAAGATGGTATGAAGAAGGAGATCAGCATTTGCTTCTCTGACCTTCGTGGGTTCACACCGTTGGGTGAGAGTTTTGGTGATGATGTCAAGGGTCTTACTGAAATCATGAATGGGTATATGGATGCAATCACACAACCTATTTTAGATTCAAATGGCATGGTGATCAAATATATCGGTGATGCGAGTATGCATATTCATAATGCACCTATAGATGACCCAGACCATCCAAGGAGCGCAGTCAAAACTGGACTACAGATGTTAGATGCAGTAGTAAAGTTTAACGACAAGATCGTTGCAGAAGGTAAACCACCTATAGGAATGGGTGCGGGTATCAACACCGGCCTTGGTTATCTTGGAGAGATGGGTTCTACTATGCGACACAGCTACGATGTTCTAGGAGATGCAGTATCGACTGCTGCTAGGATTGAGAGCAAGTGTAAGGAATATGGTTGTCTGCTGTTAGTAGGCGAATCCACATATGACTTGACTAAGAATGACTTCTTCTATCTCAAGGTTGATGAACTGGCAGTGAAGGGTAAGACCATCGGTATTCGTATCTACACCGTCCTGAGTGAAATGGATTGGATGATGAAGAATACCAATTGGGGTATGGCAGAAAACCAGCATGAAAGAATGCACGAGTATTATAGCAATCAACAATTTGACCATGCCATTCGTCTATGCAATGATCTGATGAATGAATTTGATGGTAAAATGAGAAACTACTATACTATGTGGATAGAAAGGTGTGAGTTCATGAAGACCCAGCCACTAGACAAAGATTGGAACGGTGTGTTCATAGCCACAACTAAATAAAAAAAATCAAAGAAATGTCTTGACAGGGGTCAATTTTTAGTGTATAGTATGCTTGTAGATTGGTTCTAAGGAAAGATATAAATATGATTATGGATGTATACCTTCACACAGCCCTTGCAATGGGTGTTATCGGTGCTGCATATTTTGCAGGAAATTATTTTAGGAATCCAAAGATTGAGGATGTTGTAGAATCGATGCTTGAAACTCTCGAATCAGAGGGTTATATTAAGACCAAAATGGATAAGGATGGCGACAAGGAGCTTGTTCTTATTGAAGATGTGATAAAAGACCTTGACAAATCCTAAAAATTAGTTTATAGTTATATAATGAGCGGTATGCATTTATTGCCTGTGTATTATTCGACTACGAATACTCGCAAGCGCAAACAGAAAAAGAAGTCGGCCTCTGTCCTAGAGGCAGAGCGTCAACACGCAAAGTTTCTCAAGAAGATGGGTATAGGCACTCGTAGCTCAGCTGGAACAGAGCAACGGCCTTCTAAGCCGTGGGTCACAGGTTCGAGTCCTGTCGAGTGCGCCAAATTAGAGTCCTGCAAACCTACTTACAATTCTTCTATGTCAAAGAAAGAAGAGAATGTTTATACTGGCACTGAGATTATAGGTATCGCACAGATGCACAAGTCCAATGCTGTGCCGGTACGAAACAAGAAGTCTGCTGAAGAAGTTGCAAAGATGAGGCGAGGATGATCACTGAAATCTTCGATGATACTTTCAAGCTTGCACAGTCAGTAGAACCTGTTCGTGGTGCAAGGATTGCTGCGGCAGTGGTACGCAAGGGCAAGGTGGTTTCCTATGGATACAATCATAAAAAGACACACCCCTTTCAGGCTCAATTTTGCAAGAACAATCATGCAGTGTTTTTTCATGCAGAGGTCCATGCAATCAAGAATGCACTCAAGTCAATTGATGTAGAAGACTTGTCTAAGTGCGAACTATATATTGTAAGGGCAAAGAGAGATAAGGCGAACAGAAAATGGATTACTGGTATGTCAAAACCATGTAGTGGATGCAAAAAGTGCATTGACTTATTTGACCTAAAGAGTGTATACTATTCAAAAGAAGGAGAATTGGTGTGAAAGTTGAAGTGCGTAATAATAATGTTGAAAAGGCGATGAGGATTCTAAAGAAGAAGCTCACCGAAGATGGGTTCTTTAATGAACTGCGAGAACGAGAGTTTTACACATCGAAGGGTGAGAAGAAGCGACACGAACGTGCTGCCTCTAAACGACGGCAGAAACGTAATCTTGAAAAGCGAATGGAAGAACAGGGATATTAATCCAATGGCACGCAAGAAGAAGATCACTGCTACTACAGATAATAGTGAGTGGAAAGCACCTAAGAAACGCAAACCCCGCAAACCCATGTCTGATGAACAGAAAGCAGCTGCATCAGAACGTCTTGTAAAAGCAAGAGAAGCAAAACTTGCTAAGAACCCTGATTATGGTAAGACCAACATACATGAGAGTTTGCGTGGTCTTCCTGATGAACATCAGCTAAGTCCTGCTAGAGTTAAGAAGTGGATCAAGGTTCAGCAAGATTATGCAAAGTCTGAACGTGCTGCTGTAAGACAAAAGGTAAAGGGCGCAGACGCAAAACTTGCAGATCATGAGGGGTACATTCGCAATATGCAAAAATACCTTCGTGATGGTGTTTGGGTGGATATGTTCTACGGAGAACAGCAACAAGGTAAGATTCGCAACAAATGTGTTGCAATGGCTTACTACTGGTATGGACCACGCAAGGGTCAACCAAAACGAGACGTAGGAACATTCTATCCTGATTTGGGATTGGTGTGGACACAAGAAATGCTTGAAGAGGAATATGGAAATGAGCGACCAAGAGACGACACCGCCGGAGAACGTGATAAAGGGACCGTGGCTCGCAAAAAGCGGAAGAAAAGTAAAGCTTCCTGATGAGGATGTTATTGCTATGCAACAGGACAGGCAATTCGCTGAGGAACTTACTCAGAGTTTGATGGTCCAGATGATTCACACCATGAGTGAGAATGGTATTGATGTTGGTGCGAAATCTTTTATTCGTGACATGGCAATGGTTATTTCGATGGTGAACGGTTCAATATATAGAGATATGGAAATGGAACATATAACACAAAAGTTCATGGAAGAATATGTTGATATCAATATTAATGAAGATAATGTCTTTGAGACAGAAGTTGACTTTGAAACAATTACTGAACTAGCAAATTTAGTAGAGGAAGATGATGATGACCCAGAAATTTCATGAACCATTTAGTCCAGCAATTCTAGAGACTGAAGTGACAAAGCGATTTATAAAAATCGTTAATGATGTATCTGATGATGTTCTTTCCAGTGAAGAAAAAAGTAAGAAGTGGGATTGGTCAAACCACCTTGTTGGTAAGGTGAGTAAAGAAGTTCTAATTCCTCTTACTAGTGAAGAAGACAAACAATATCTTCTCAAAACTGTAAAACAGGGATGTCTAGACTATCTGCTTCACATGATTCAGAAGGGGAGAAATAATCCTTGGACTCGAATGGACTCTGCAAACTGGAATAAAAAACCTACATTAGCTAATATTCATCTAGATCACAGTTGGGTAGTTAGTCAGTATGCTGGTGAATTCAATCCTTTTCATCACCATAACGGAGATTTCTCTGGTGGTATCTATCTCAAGGTGCCAGAAGGTATGAACGATGAATGGGCAGAAGATTTGCAAGATCACTATCCTGCAAAGGGTTTGATTGAATTTGCATATGGTGAAACACAATCTTTTAGGTGTGACAATTTGAAATTCAAACCAGAGGTTGGTAAGTTTCTAGTATTTCCATCTTGGTTGAAACATCTTGTGTATCCCTTCTCTGTAGAAGGTGAACGACGCATGATGGCCTTCAATGCAACCGTTATAAATAATAAATAGAACGAAAGAATAATTATGGCTATTTTAGTTGATATGAACCAGATTTCAGTTGCATCCGTAATGATGCATCTGCACATGACAAAGCAGACCAAACCCGATGAGGATATGGTCCGTCATATGATCCTCAATTCTCTACGCATGTATCGCATGAGGTTTTGCGATGAGTATGGCGAATTGGTTCTATGTTATGACTCCAAGCACTACTGGCGTCGGGACTATTACCCTGAGTACAAGCACAGTCGTAAGAAGGGTAGAGAAAAATCCACAAATGATTGGGATGCCATCTTCGAAGTGCTGAACGCAGTCAAGGCAGAACTGAAAGAGTTCTTTCCCTACAAACATCTTGAGGTGTATGGTGCAGAGGCTGATGATATCATTGCTGCCCTATGTGGTGAGTTGGAGTTCGACAACGGTAAGACGTTGATCCTGTCAGGCGACAAGGATTTCATTCAGTTGCAGAAGTTCCGTAACGTGACACAATACAGCCCCATCACCAAGAAGTTTGTTAATGGTGTTGACCCAGATATCTATCTGAGTGAGCATGTTCTAAAGGGTGACAGCAGTGACGGCATTCCAAACGTGTTATCACCAGACAATACTTTCGTGGATGGGCTGCGACAGAAACCTCTGAGCAGGAAGAAAATTCAGGCTATGGTTGAGGGAGAGTTTCCTAACGATGAGGTCAAACGAAACTTTCAAAGAAACAAGAGACTGATTGACCTCAAAGAATCACCACCTGAGTTATTTTTTGATATACTGAAAGAGTATCAAGATGCACCAGATGGTGACCGTAGCAAACTACTAAATTATTTTACACAGAAGAGGTTGAGAAACCTCGTTGAATCGATAGGAGAATTCTAATGGCGATAGACACATATACACGCAGCTTTGCTGAAATCTTGACACAGGTTTCCAAGATAAAGACAAAGAAAGAGAAAGTTCAATTTTTGAGGCAGTACCAGACTGATGCACTTCGCATGATCTGCAAGTCGTCTTTTGACCCAAAAATCGTATGGGAACTACCCGAAGGTGATGTACCATACACACCAAATGATGCACCAGAAGGAACAGAGCATACTTCATTGCAGCAAGAGGTACGCCGACTGTATCACTTCATTAAGGGTGGTAATCCTGCTCTAAATCAGAACAAACGTGAAATGATGTTTGTCCAGATGCTTGAGGGTCTTCACAAGGATGAGGCAGAACTATTGATTGCTGCAAAGGATAAGACCCTGCATCGTAAGTACAAGGGATTGTCTGATAATGTGGTCAAGGAAGCGTTTGATTGGGATGATGATTATGTCCGAATCGAACAAACTCAGTATCCACAGGCAAAAGGACTTGCCGCAGGCTAACTTTTTTTGAGAATCGTTTAGAATCAATGACTTAGCATGTACGATTTTTGTTGACAAAGCCTGATTTTTGGTCTATACTTAGGTATAAACTGAGAAAACAAAGGAAGAGACATGAACAACGAAATGAACACCCTGATTGAGAACATCAAAGAAGATTACCTTAACTGGACCACAATCTGTGCAAACAGTGGTGGTCGAGGTGGACTCAGTGACATCAATAACACGATGATCGCTGAGTTCAACGAGAAAATTACCTACAAGATTGGTAATAAGTACATCAAGGTATTTACCGAAGGTGGTAGCGTTTGGGGTTTTGTTGTCAATACCGACAACGACAAGAAGTTCAAGAAGGGCGACATTCTGAAAGCCGCTGGTTGGGCTGCTCCTGCTCGGAACAAAGCACGGGGAAATATCCTCGACGGTGGTTACACCATCAACTGGACTGGCCCTCTTTATCTCTAGGAGATTGATTATGAAGAAGATTGCAACAATCGCTATTGAAACTATGTTCATGTTAACCCTATTTGCGGCAGGGTGGTTTGCCCTCGTCGCATTTTAGGGGTTGACAGATTCTATTTCGTGTGTTATAGTAAGATATAATCAAGAGAGATTGAGATATGAACTACGTCAATGTCATAGGTGCTACGAAGAAGAAACGTGCTCTCGCTGAGAGTGCCGTTACCTTCTGCATCAGTGAGTTGATGCCTCGTATGCGAACCCTTGAGATTGAACTCAACATCAAGAATCTCAAGAATGAAGGTGTTGCTGGTTGGTGTTATGAAGGTGACGGTAATCGTGACTTCTACATTGACGTTGATAAAGCACTTGACGATGAGGAGTTGGTTGAGACTGTGTGTCATGAAATGGTGCATGTGTGGCAGGGTGCCACTCGCAAGATGAAAGACCTTGATGGATTTCGTAAGATGTACATGGGTAAGGTCTATGATGATACTACTGCATATGATGATGAGCCTTGGGAGATTGAGGCATACGCAATGCAGGGTGGACTATTGGAAAAATTTAAAGAGGAATATGTGATATGAGTAAGATGAATAACTGGATGATGGACATCGAAGATTTCTGTAATGGATATTTCTTTGATGCACCTGTTCCGAATGACTTCAGTGTTGATGAGATTGTTGAGGATGTTGGAATGTACTTCAAGAGCAACGAAGCATCTAAGTACGCCAAACAGTATCTCACTGAACAAATGGGTGAAATGTGAACGGCCTTGAAGCAGCAATCATTGGATTGATGATTGCAGTCCCTCAACCAAGCACCCCGACAATTGAACCTGATAGGTCTGCCGAGTGTCTTGCACTTAACATGTATCATGAGGCAAGAGGTCAGGGTATTGCAGGAGAGCTTGCAGTTACCGCTGTCGTATTGAACCGTGTTAATGATAAGAGATACCCTAACACCATCTGTGAGGTGGTAGAACAGGGGCCTACACGAGCATCATGGCAGAACCCCCAAGTGAGATACCCTATAAAAAATAGGTGTCAGTTCAGCTGGTTCTGTGACGGCAAGAGTGATACGCCTCGTAATAAAAAGATATATAATAGGATGTATGGTCTTGCAGGAGCAATTCTAAGTAATGAGATTTCCTTCTTAGATATCACTGGTGGTGCAACGCATTACCATGCAGACTATGTATCGCCTGCTTGGGCAAAGACTAAAACGAAGACTGTAGAGATACAGGATCATATTTTTTATCGTTGGGAAAAATGAGTCACTTTAGGTTTATCGAAAGAAACATTGACGTAAGTGATATCCTCGCTGATATAAAGGATGAGGATTGGGCTGTAGCAGGATCACTACAAGGTGCTTCTGGAGATACGAAACCGTATGGATTTCTACCCCTCACTATGGCTGCGGTTAAACACCCTGACGACGACCCTAAAAAGACTGAACTTCAACAGAACACTCCTATGTACTATCGTTATCCCGGTATCAGGAAATGGTTGAAGTCTTATAAACTGCACCGACATTCAAGAGCAGCGTTCTTTAGATTGAGGCCAGGCGATACACTAGGTCTGCATGTTGATGAAGGTGACTACTATCTGACACGGGACAGGTATCATCTATCGTTGCAGGGTACATATCTGTACACGGTTGAAGATGAGTCACATCAGATTGATCCCGGCACATTTTTCTGGTTTGACAACAAACGTCCACATATGTCATATAACAATGGTGATGTTGATAGGCTGACATTTGTGTGGGACGTTCCCAAGGGTAGGAGAAATCCATGATTGAAATATTTGATAATGTTCTGGGTACTAACAAATATGATCAAGAGATATCCCATTTAAAATGGTCATACGAGTATCAACCAATAACTCCACCACTACTCAACAAGCACTGGTATTCTGACGGAAAACCTTTCATTGATGACCTGTTCAAAGATTTGGTAGGATCAATCCAATTAGAGGGTTTAGATTCCGTTAACTCCTCTTATATTCTTGGCCACACTCATGGGTTGGAACAACAAGCTCATTATGACGCTTGTGACTTCACCATGATATATTATCCAAAACTGGATTGGCAATCTGATTGGGGTGGTGGAACATTGATTGGTGACACTCTGGTTTCATATGTTGGTGATCGGTTAGTGATTTTCAGTTGTGACCAGATACACCAAGGACAACCAATTTCAAAGTATTGTCAGGAATTGCGGCCAATCGTCGTATTTCAATGTAATGCTAAAAGCGCAATGATAGAAAGATTATCATGGCAGAGGTAATATCACTGACAGACCTGATTGAGTCTAGACTCAAGAAACAACAGGAGATTGAGTATTATCAGGAAACGCTGATAAAACTACAAAGAAAGATTGCTGAGTTGGATAAGGAAGTTGGTATCACAACTATAATTATTGACATGATTGAGACTGAAAGGGTCTTGACATTAGATGAAAAACAAGGTAAGATGTTATTGTTGAATTCGAAAAGGAAAGAAGAATGAGCGCTGTTATGGATACGATTGAGGAAATGCAATGAACAAACGACTTGAGAATAAAATTAATCGGTGGTATGGTGATGGTATTCGTACCAGAGTATGGCTTGCAAAACACTGGTATAGATGGATTACATTTGGTTGCACTCAACATTATATTGAGAACTGTGGATGTGGTCCTAATAATGGTAAGATCGATGACCCTAAAGGGTTTGCTGAAATTGCAGAATATGCATACGATAATTATGGAGATATGTACAAGAAATGAACATATTCTACCTAGACCGTGACCCCGTTGTTGCTGCACAGATGATGTGTGATAAGCATGTGGTCAAGATGATACTGGAGAGCGCACAGATGCTCTCCACTGCCCATCGTGTCCTTGACGGGGATGAGTATGCTGATCGTAAGGGTCTGTATAAACTGGCTCATAAGAATCATCCAAGCACTATCTGGGTTCGTTCCAGTTTGGAAAATTACACATGGTTGTACGACCACATGGTTGCTCTTATGGTAGAGTACACTTATCGGTATGGCAAAAACCATGCTACAGAACGGTTGCTTGCACCATTGTTTAAGTCTCCCAAGAATATGGATTTTGAAACATTCTTTAGTGATCCACCCCAGTGTATGCCCGAAGAGTGCAAAGGTGATGACACGGTGCTTGCTTATCAGAAGTACTATATAGTTGAGAAATCAGGCTTTGCCACTTGGAAGAGTAGAGCAGTACCGGAGTGGTTTAATGCAGAGAGAGAGTCATTGGGATTACATGGGGCGACGAATGCGTGAGGAGAGAAATTATATGTATGGTAAGGTTGGTCTAACCAGCATGGAGAGAGAATTACTCAGTAGAGTAGAAGAATTAGAACGTAAGGTTTCCTTGCTTGGTGGTGACCCTAAACAACTGGAGTTAGACGTATAATGCCAACATATACATTTTATGATAAAAAGACAGGTAAGGAATGGGATGATATGATGCCTAATTCTGAACGTGAAGAGTATCTAAAGGATAATCCACATATCAGTCAAATCCCCGGTGGGTTTGCTTTTGTCGGTGATCATATCATGGGTATGGGACCAAAACAAGATGGTGGTATGACAGAGAACCTTCAGCGGATTGCTGAGGCACATCCCGGTTCTGCCCTTGCTGACCGCTATGGGGGTGAGACTACCAAACAACAAAAAACTCGTGCAGTTCTTAAAAAGCACGGTGTTGTTTAGTATAAATAGTATTGATGCGGGCGAGAAATCAAACTTCAGCACTGCTGCACAGCGGCAACGGAAGCTGGGAAGTCACTCCGCCTATGCATCAGAGGGGGGTCCGAACCCCCCTCTCACTACTTTCATAATAAGGATATATAATGGTCAGTGTTAAGAAGAACAAAGAGATCAATCACAATAATCTAGTATCAGTCAAACCCATCACTGATAATCAGAAAGTGGTTTTTAAATCATTTAAGGATGGTAAGAACCAGTTCCTATTTGGTGCTGCGGGTACAGGTAAGACTTTTAGTGCATTGTTTCTTGCACTGCAAGCAGTGATGGACTTGAAGACCAAATATGAGAAGGTCATATTGGTTCGATCACTTATCCCTACGAGGGAGATTGGTTTCCTGCCGGGTGATGAAGAAGATAAGGCCGCACTGTATCAGGTGCCATATCAGAACATGGTACAGTTCATGTTTGAACAACCAAATGAACAGGCGTTCAGCAATCTGTATGATCGTCTCAAGGGACAGGGTACACTCTACTTCCTATCAACTTCTTTCCTAAGAGGGTTGACATTTGATAACGCAATCATTATAGTAGATGAATGCCAGAATATGAATTTCCACGAACTTGATACTATTGTCACCCGTGTTGGTCAAGACTCAAAGATTATGTTCTGTGGTGACTTTGATCAGACTGATTTACAGAGGACAAATGAAAAAAATGGATTACATGACTTCCTCAGAATTCTTGAGGAGATGGAAGAGTTTAACTGTACTGAGTTTACTATCGGTGATATTGTCCGTAGTGGCTTCGTTCGTAGTTATCTCATTAATAAGATTAAGCTTGGGATAGGAATGGAATAATGAATTTAGAACAATTTAGAGAACAACTCGAAATCGACGAGGGAGTTAAATATGAGGTATATAATGACCATCTTGGTTATGCTACTTTTGGCGTCGGCCATTTGGTCCTTGAGTCTGACCCCGAATACGGTGATCCCATCGGCGCTCCCGTCAGTGAGTCCAGAGTCATTGAGGCCTTCGAACAGGATTGCGAAAACGTCTTGCGAGACTGCCACATCCTTTACGAAGACTTTGACGATCTGCCAGAAGAAGCTCAGCAAGTGATTGCTAACATGATGTTCAATATGGGCCGACCTCGCCTGAGTAGATTCAAGGGTATGAAACGTGGTGTGGATTCCCGTGATTGGAATGCCGCCGCAGATGAGATGGTTGACTCGGCGTGGTATCGTCAGGTCACCAATCGAGCAAATAGACTAGTTGACAGGATTCGTGCTTTGGCATGACGATATTATCGACTAAAAAATATCTCTTTATTAAAGTGCAGAAAACTGGTGGAACGACTATATTTAAACAAATGTTGCATCATGATTCTGGTGCTAAAGTTATACAAAGAATTCGAGATGGACAAGCAACTTTTCATGTTGAATCTTCTTGGATAAAAGAAGGTGTATTTCCAAAATTAGGTTTGGAATGGGATGAGTATTTCAAATTTGGTTTTGTAAGAAATCCTTGGGATAGAGAATTATCAAATTATTTTTACAATGGGGGAAAATTTAAACCCCCAGAAGATATTTCTTTTAAAGAATGGTTAAATATGAATTTAAGAAAAGACGGACTAATTCATGATCATAACACACCTCAATGTGATTATCTAACTGATGTAGATTACATAGCACGGTTTGAGAATTATGATGAAGAAGTTAAATATTTGTTTCCAAAAATATGTGTCGATTGGGCCCAAAATTATAAGCATTATAACAAGACAGACCATAAACCTTATTGGGAATACTATGATGATGCAGATATAATGAAAGTTCATCAGTGGTATGAGAAAGACATCGAAATGTATAATTATGAGTTTGGAGAATAATGAAGATTTTAGTGATGGGTCTGCCGGGATCAGGTAAGAGTACATTTGCTGAACCTCTGGCCAAAAGTTTATTTGGTATATGGATAAATGCAGATCAAGTAAGAGAGAAATACGATGATTGGGACTTCTCTGATAAGGGACGTATTCGACAATCACAGAGAATGAAACACCTTTCAGATGGGGTGGTCATGGCTGGTGGAGTTGCAATTGCAGACTTCATTTGTCCTACAGAAGAAACACGCCGAGAGTTTGACGCAGATTTCATAATATGGATGGCAACAATAGGTGTCGGTAAATATGAGGATACCAATAAGATTTTCATAGAACCCGAAGATTATGATATAAGGATAGAAAAATGGATAGATACAAACCAACTGTTCAAATGCTTGGACGGTTTCAACCATGGCATAAAGGACACAGAGAACTTTTCAAGAGAGCTCACGCAAAGACTGGCCAAGTTGCAATAATGGTTCGACTCACTGGTGAGGGATGGTTTGATCAACCAGACGTTATTGCTGATCTTAAAAATCACGGATATGAGTATGATAAGGATTATATTATTATGCACGTTCCGAATATAGTGAATATCACATATGGTAGAGATGTTGGGTATGATATTGAGCAAGAACATCTTGGTGAAGAAATAGAAAAGATTTCTGCGACAAGGATTCGTGCGTTATCATAGGTTATAAATATATGATAAATGGAGATTAAATATGACAACTTACACAGTCACAAGAGTTATAACAAGACCTAACACTTCAACTCAATGGCCGAGGGAAGATTTGGGGTTAAGTGGTGAGGGTCGCATTCTCGAAAATGTTACCATCTCCACTAGTTTTGATAGCGATAATCTAGTGCAAACAAGTAGTTATGTTTGGGCATCCAAAGCAGATTATATAAACAATCTTCCTAGTGAAGATAACCCCGCCCCTAACTGGATCAAACGGCGGGATCAATATAATACACATATGTCCTCAAACAACATAACTGGCAGAATTACAGGAGAAGATGGTACAGTTAAGGTTTTTAATAGCTCTAATAATACTTGGGAAGAGGAATAGAAAATTAAATAATGTTTAATCATGTAGGGGTGGAGTTGCAACCCATAACAGCAACTAATAAGGACGGTGTTCGTCTATATGAGACACCAGAGGGTAATAAGTATCCATCAATCACAACAGTTCTATCAGTCCGTAATAAGAAGGGACTGATGGAGTGGCGTAAGAGGGTAGGTAATGAAGTTGCCAACCATGTAGCACGAACTGCTGCGAATCGTGGCACTAAGGTTCACCACATGTGTGAAGATTACCTCAACAACATGCCGACCAATTTCCCCAAGGAATGGGCGAAACACAAGAAGAATTTCCTGCCATATTGTCTTTTTGGTCAACTTGCAGACAAAGCATTATGCAATATTGATAACATATATGCACAAGAAGCAGGACTCTATAGTGATAAATATAAGGTAGCGGGAAGGGTTGATTGTATTGCAGAGTACAATGGTGTACCGTCGATTATCGACTTCAAGACATCAACCAAAGAGCGTAAAGACGAATGGAACGAAAGTTATTACATTCAGGGTTCTGCGTATGCAGAGATGTTCGGAGAAAGAACTGGCATAGAAATCTCTCAGGTAGTGATTTTAGTAGTAACAGAGGATGGAACTGTCCAAGAGTTTGTAAGAGACAAACACGAATACCTTGATGCTCTAGTGGAAACCGTTGCAGAATGGAGCAAACAGAATGAAACCTCTAGTAGCAGTACTGGCAGTGTTTCTGTTAATGGGTAGCCAAACCTTAGCGCAAGAAACAATTCCAGAACCACAAGATTTAAAAGAATTTCCAAATTGGATTGTAACACAGAAACCTGTGTTATGCGGTCCTGTAAAGGAAGTTATGGATAAGGTCAAAGAGTTTGGTGAAGAATCAATTTCCGCTTGGGTAGATGCAGAACAGAAAAGTGTTGTCATGTCCTATATAAATGAAACCACGGGTACAGCCACAGTATTAGAAATACAGGGTAAGTGGGCGTGTATTTTAAGTCAGGGAGTGGGTGGAACTTTACTTTCATTACCAAAAAAAATTAAAGGAATGCCAATAAAGCACTTGACTTATTAATCCCCGTGTGTTATATATAAGATACAATTTGATGATACGAATTGAATACAGAACTGGACGGGGGTGCGATACCCCCCGCCTCCACCAAAAGGAGATTGTCATGAAAGAGATGATATCAGGAGATTCAGATGAAGAATCCTCTAGTAAAAAAAATATCGGTATTTATGTTTAAGTTATATATTCTTTGGAGTGTATGCGCTGATATTATTCTCATTTCTGGTATCATAGCCTTGTTACTTGGTTATGGTAAAATCTCTTTTTGATGGGGGCGAAATAGGATCGACAGGCTGGAATAGATGAGTGGAGAATTGTCGGATGACTGCGTTATTGGTCAAATTTCTAAATGCAAACGATAATGCAAACTATGGAGATTACGCTCTAGCAGCATAATCTTTCGGGGTTCGGTGGGTTCCTTGCAACAGAATACCCACCACTTTATTCAAAAAGAGTATTGACAAATATATAATAACCTGTTATACTCTGTATATAATGTCACTGATGAGTTTGTGAAATTCAAACGAAACACTTTGTGTCTGACAAATATTGTCTAACTTATCATCTTGAAAGGATGAATTATACTATGACTAAAACTACGACTAAGACTTCTAAGGTTATTGCCGCTCTCGAAAACGGTACTGAACTTACTGCGAAACAGATTAGCGCTCGATATGGCGTTAAGAATGTTCGAGCGCTCATGAGCTCACTTCGTATGCAGGGATATCCTGTATATCTCAACAAACGCACTAGTGTGTTTGAAGGTGAGACTAAGGTTTACAATAAGTATCGTATTGGTAAGCCAACCCGTGCTGTGATTGCTGCTGGTTATCGTGCTCTTGCACAGGGTGTCTGATTAACAGACTAAATACCACTACTAACGGGTGATGCCGTAATACATCCGTGAGGGGCCAACGGTTAGCCCCTCAACTTTTAAAGGGAGACTAAACAAATGAAGAAACTAATGATCGGAGTTGCACTAGCAACTTGTATTTCAAGTGTTGCTATGGCAGAAGAGAAGAAAGTTTCATCTGTTCTACCTAAAATTGACATGTCCTTTGTGACTGATACTGAGCGTAATGTAACTCAGGAAACAACCTCTACAAAATTTGGTGTGGTTGCTGGAATTAAGGGATTTGATCTGTCAGTTAAACCATCGTTTAGCTGGGACGACAGTGAAATTTCTAATGTTGAGTTTTGGGGTGGATATACATTTGATGTGAATGAATCCTTTGGTATTACACCTTATGGTGAAGTCAATTTCAATAATGATTTTGAAACCGCCGATAAAATTGTCGGTGTTAAGACTGAATATAAGTTCTAAGACTAAAGGTTACGGGGTTCCTTTCAAAAACCCCCATTTTTTATTTTAATGGAGTACACATGGCACTGAATACTGCAAAGACATTTTCGATGGAAATCGAACGTATTGCAAACGAAAAGAATATCACTCATTTGGAAGCAGTCCTTGACTATTGCCATCGTCAAGAGATTGAACCCGATACAGTGGGCCGTCTTATTTCCAAGAGTCTCAAAGAGAAGATTGAAGCAAACGCACGGGAACTAAACTTTCTTCCAAGACAGGCACAGCTTCCAGTATGACATATGAACTGAAAGTTCCAAACGGAACATACAGGGCAAATAATTTATTTGTTCTATTCTTCACTGTAGTCAAACATAGACTGCATCATTTAATTAAAGACAGGAAGTTTATGGACTGATGAAACATCTCAAGGAAAACAACACTAACTATTTTATGCACCTTGCTCATGCGTGGGTGATGGCTATTGTTCTAATTATTCACGGGGTAATCCCCTGCATTTTAACTGATTGGGTATCGAAGCGTATCTGTAATGGAACCGATTGACGTTTATCTAATGTACTGTGCTATGAAAGCACACTTTGGTAAGGGTGACTATGACTTTGTAACATACAAGGGCAAGACTCGTATCAAGAGAGACACCTTCTATAAACGTAAGGACAGATCGTTCTTCGTAAAACTTTCACGCAAGTACAACACAGAACAAGAAATTCAAAACTACTTTGTATCAAATTTCATCAAGGACAAGAAGGGGTATATTGCCAACTTCAATGATGAGAACTACGAGTCATGGAAACTAAAACGACAGGGTTTCTTTGATCTGTTTGAGGTAGAGATGAAACCTCTTGTAGAAGCGTTTGAGGATTTGTTCACAGTAACGAATGGGCAGCACCCAAAATTAATGAAAGAGTTTCTAGGTGGCCGAGTGTCATTAGAGACATTGATCATACTAGATGAGCTGGTCAACTTTGGACCAGATTGGAATAAACAATTAGAGGATGATATCATATGGATTGATTTAGATAATCTGATGAATAATTACGAAAGGTTCTTGACAATTGATCAAGAACAGTATAAGATAAGACTATTAAAACTCATAGAGGAGTCCAGTTGATGGATAGAGTAGAGGGGTTCTTTGAGGCACGGTGCCGGGAACTAGAAAAAGAAGTGAAGGCAATGCAATTTGTCAACGCTGAGATGTCGGTTAAAAACGACGAACTGTCGGAGCGAGTTAAGACACTTGCTAATCGCCAACCCACTTGGCCAAAGGGTTATAAACCTCAGCGTAGGTTTAACTCTAACAAGTAGATGGAATAGCTGGTATAGTTAAACGGTATAACGAGGGTTTTGTAAACCTTAATTGAGAGTTCGATTCTTTCTACCAGCACCATTTTGGAGATATTATGAAAGTAAGAATGACATCACATTCTACACCAGATAACATTATTGGTGTAGATGACGCACAGGAACTCATCGCATATTGTGCGAGGGTATCCAATCCCGGTAACCAGAACAACAAGATCACCAGCGAGAAGCTTATCAAGTATCTCATCAAGCATAAGCACTGGTCACCCCTAGAGATGGTTAGTGCATGTTTGGAGATTGAGACAACGAGGGACATTGCTCGTCAGATTCTACGACACCGATCTTTTTCGTTTCAAGAGTTCAGCCAGCGGTATGCAGACCCTACCAAGGATTTGTCATTTGAGACTAGGGATGCACGTTTGCAAGACCCTAAGAACAGGCAGAACAGTATCGATCTGAGTGAGGACAACCGCCGACTGAATGAAGATTTTCGAATGAGACAGACGGAGATTATCCGACAAGCTAAAAAGGTCTATGAGTGGGCCATTTATAATGGTATTGCCAAGGAACAGGCTCGTGCAGTTCTTCCAGAGGGCAACACAGTGTCCCGACTATACATGAACGGTACACTACGCTCATGGGTACACTACATTGACCTACGGAGTGCGAATGGTACACAGAAGGAACATCAGGATATTGCGATTGCATGTGCTCGTGAGATTGCAAAGATTTTCCCCCTCATGACGGATATCAGTAATGTCTAAGGCAGTAGTAATTGGTAATGGTGAGTCACGCAAGTGGTTCGGTGATAAACAGTATGAGGTGGATGCTGTCACATGGGGTTGCAATGCAATCTGGCGTGATGTGATGGTGGACAACCTTGTTGCAGTTGACTATGGTATGCAGCAGGAGATTTACGAATCCAACAATTGGAGAGATATTCAGTGCTGGTTTGCAAACTGGACAGTCCTTCCTGCTGATGTAGCAGACATGATGCTTATGGGGTATGACATTCCAGAGACATTCATTCACAAGACAACAGGCATTACAGACCGTTGTGTAATATCAGGTAAAGACCCTGTGGGACTCAGTGAAAGGATTGAATCTGCAATTCAACAGTTTCCCCACCTTGATATGAAAGACCTTCAGATGAAGCTGGAGAAGGATGTTGGACTTTGGATTACATATGTCTATGAGGATGACAACATAAATACGATTGACTTTCCTATTGGATGGTCAGCGGGTAACACCGCTATGCACCTTGCATGTCAGCAGGGTGCAACAGAGATTTATATATTGGGGTTTGACCTATCATCATATGATGAGCCGTTGAACAACATATATAAAGGGACAGATAATTATCTGCCCAGTGATGCAAGAGGTTTTAATCCAGTGAACTGGCAGAACCAAATGCAAACTGTTTTTAGAGAGTTCAAGGATGTTCAGTTTTCTTGGGTAGATGCCAAAGAGGAATTTATTCAAGAAAATAATCTAAGTTACTTGACAAAAGCAGATTTTTGTGATAAAGTGGTAACACTATAAACATACGAAATCGCATATATTTACATAAGGAGAATACATATGTCGTTAAGTGCGCTCAAGAAGTCCAATTCGTTGGACAAACTGCTTGGTGCAGTCCAAGCAGAAAACGCCCCCCAAGATAAGAAGTCCTATCAGGATGACCGCCTCTGGAAACCTACGATGGATAAGACCGGCAACGGTTATGCTGTTATTCGTTTCCTACCCGCAGTAGAGGGTGAGGATATGCCTTGGGCAAAGGTCTGGAACCATGCGTTTCAAGGCCCTACTGGACAGTGGTATATTGAGAACTCTCTCACCACCATTGGACAGAATGATCCCGTATCAGAGATGAACTCTGCATATTGGAACTCTGGTGTTGAGTCTGACAAGGAGATTGCCCGTAAACAGAAGCGTAAGTTGCAGTACTTTGCCAACATCTATGTTGTGCAAGACCCTGCGAATCCTCAGAACGAGGGTAAGGTTATGCTTTATCGTTTCGGTAAGAAAATCTTTGACAAGTGCATGGAAGCAATGCAGCCTGCATTCCAAGATGAAAGTCCTGTCAATCCCTTCGATTTCTGGGAAGGTGCGAACTTCAAGTTGAAGCTTCGTATGGTTGATGGTTACTGGAACTATGACAAGTCTGAGTTTGAAGCACCAAGTCCGTTGTTTGATGATGATGACAAGCTGGAAGAGCTTTGGAAGACGCAGTATCCTCTATCAGAGTTTACTGGGGAATCTAACTTCAAGTCCTACGATGAACTGAAGAAGCGTTTGGATATGGTTCTTTCTGGGACTACCACAGTAGGTAAGGCAACAGAGGTGATGGAAGATGCACCTTGGGCTGAACCTAAAGTAGATACAAAACCTACTCCAGCGCCTACTGTTGATACTGATGATGATGGGGACACAATGTCCTACTTTGAAAAGTTGGCAAACGAGTAAGAGAAAGGGGGAACTTCGGTTCCCCCTTTTTTTATATTTTTAGTAAACCTCTCCATAATGGTGGATTCCGCCATTTGGAAAACGTGCATACATAGGAACTTGCGGCGGGATGGTTACGCTATTGTGGTTTCCTCCAACCGAGGTTGAATTCACAACAGTGGTGTCAGAACCTCTTGGAGTATCATTCAGTGTCTTCAATTGTTCAGTGTTGTTCCTCAATTCATCGTTAAGCTCTGGAAGTATGGAACTTGGGTCTTTGATTTGACTCTTACGAAGGTTGATCAAGGATTTTCGGACATCTTGAAAGCCCAGCATAAGTTCACGCTCATCCTTTTTATCTATACCTGCTCTAAACGCCGTTGAACTTGACTGGCCGGAAAACTTTGATTTACCGCCACTACGAATTGATTGGAACGCACTCTGTTCCTCAAGTCGCAAGAGCTTCAAAAATGCACTCTTCTTCTCCGCATCTAAAGCTTGAAATTCCTTACCAAGCAATTTTGATGAAACACCACCAAATAATTCTTTCAATTGGCCAAGTCGATTTTCCGCACTTCCCTCGAAATGTGTTGCGGAGATTGCCTCTTTAAATGACTTAGCTATAATAGCCCGAATTTCTGCTGGGCTGCCACCATATACCGCTGCATCCACCGGGGGTTTCTGTTCTAATCTCTTTTTGACTGCATCGGCAATTATCCTCTGCGCTTCGTTCGCTTTTCTCAGCTGTTCTCTGGCCCGTGGATCATCTGCCCGCTGCTGGCTCCTTTTTCTCGCTATCTCATCGACGACCTCCTTCCGCCTCTGTTGCTCTGCAGGCGTTTGTTTATCTATATCCTTTATTGCGTCGTTTAATATTTTTGTTTCTGCTTTCGCCGACCGATCATGAAACCAGTCTATAGCTACGCTTAGTCCATACATCGCCAAGGCCGCCGCAGTAAGACCACCGCCCAACAATCCCAGTCTTCCGAGCAAACCAAGTTTAGATGCCTTTGATCCCAATGATGTTGCGGCTTGTCCTGCTGATCCTGCTAAAGTGTCGGTTGCACCTTTGAAAAATAACTTTTTGGCCAGAGCTCTGATGCCCATTCCAGCAAGTGTAGTGGCCGCCCTTGGACCATAGTAAAGTGCCAGTGCAGTTGCAATTACTCCCCCCACCCCAAATTGTTCATCCATAAATTCAAAGAGACTTCTAATTCTTTTGAAACCAGACTCTATTATTCCTGCTACCGTATTCCAATATGGACTCTCTATTAGTTTCGCAAGAGCATATATTGCACCCGCACCAAGTAAAGCAAGAAATCCAGCTTTACCTGCTAATTTTGCCGTTTTAAGTATTCCCCCAAGGAAGCCGGTAATTTTACCAAACTGATTTTTAAAGAATCCATCCCTCCTCTTTTCTTTACTCTCTTTCTCTTTTTCTTCTGACTTTCTCTGTGCTGCGGTCAGCCCTTTGGTAGCAAGAGATTTCATTCCACTGCCGATCTTCTTGATACCACCACCAAGTTCTTTAAACATATCACCCAGACCTACTTTGAACCCCTGTGTTAATGCCTTTGGAGTAAGAGCTTGCAACATTAACTTGAAATCTGATGGTAAAGATTTCTCAGCGCTGATATCACTTGCTTTTTCGGAAAATGCATTGAAACCTGATTTTGGTATGGCAAGGCCAAGAGTTTTTAAAGGTTCTTTTATATCACCTATGAGTTTTTGTGTTGTTTCTTCACGCTTGGCGGCTTTCTCATCTTCCTTCTTAATTAGAGTATCGGTAGCTTCATCACGCTTTTTTTCCTCTTCCCACTGTGCAATTTGCCGCTGTGTATTGAGAGTATCGGACAAGATTTCTGGTAGAGCGTTCTTGATTATGTCAGCCTTGGTGTCATCCTGCTCATTGTCTGAGTGAAGTTTATCCAGTTTTTTATTAGTATCTTTTAAAAGAGATGCTACAATTGAGAGATCAGCCATGACTTATTCCTTACTTCTTAGGTTTGCTGAGTGCTTGTGCGCCAAAGAAAGCTGCGACGATACCGGCAACTGCGATGAAATACACACCCGCCATATCACCAAGAATCTTTGCTGCTTGATCCATATTGAAGACTGTTGCAAGGACTACGATAATAGGATACAACAACATACCACCAAGAGAGTACCATGCCATTGTGCGCTGTGCATCACGCATTGCATCTGCATCCTCAAGTTCCTTACGTTTGAACTCAAGCCACATATCATGTTCTTCTGGGTCAACCTTACCATCGCCATTCGTATCTGCTGGATGATGACCTGATGCTTTAATTTCTTCTTCGCCCATTTGATTACCTCCTTTGTCTTGCAAGTTCTTTTTCTTGGTGTGCTTTCTCATCCTCAAGGTGTTTTATCAACAATCCAATATATACTTCTCTCTCCCACGGTAACATATCTTCTAACTCAGTTAAACTATATTTATGGTGTTGCATCATCATAAAATTTGTCTTGTAGTAATTTACTACGCTGTCGTGAGCCAGCGCTACCCTAAAAAACTTTCTAAGCCCTCCAACAATAATTCACTTTTCTTTTTTGTCTTTGGGTTAACTATATCAATAACGTGTCTCAGTTTTGGCATTGTCTGGAAAAAATTTACAACAGATTCTAGTTGAACTGTATTGAAAGAATCGATGAACTCAACAATCTCATCATAAGTCATATCAATTCTCTGAATAAGTTCTTCTCCACTCTGAACACTTTCAATACAACTATAAATCATCTGCATCGTCTGCTCAAATTCTCCTACATCATTGTTTAAGCTTTCAAAGTCTTTCATCATTGGATATCGAAAATTGAGAACAATATCGTCTGTAAGTTTAATACTTTTCGAATGTTCTAAATTCATCTGAATGTTAATTTCATTCAAATTAATCTCAACCTTAACTCTTGTTTCATCATCATCTGGACAGGTAACTTCAAGTTCTACCTGTTCACCAACAGACTTTGCTCTAATTTGTAGAAAAATATATTCTATATCAAACATTGGAGATGTTGTCGCATCCACTGATTGAAATGTGCAGTCGGATACCAATCTGGCTATTGATGAAGCAATCTGTTTTTCATCATTAGATTCTTCAGCAATCATCAGAATCTTTTGTTCTCTGACCAAGAATGGTCTAAATTTAACTTCCTCCTGTGTCGATGGTACTGTTAGTGTGTATTCATTAGTCTTTAGTTTAGGTAATGCCATAATATTTCATCCTTTAATTATCCTAGTTTACTTAACACCCTCGGTATGTTTGCATTGATTGATCTTTCTGCACCCGATATCACTGTATCAAGAACCTTCTCTAGAAGATTTGGTGGTTGGTTATTAATGTCAAGGGTCTGCCAATATCTATAGTTCATAGTGATAGGTATTCGTAAAACATCTGAGGCAGGGGTAGAACTCAGTGATGACGGCCCAATTGATTCTGGATACGCCTCAAATAATCGAATTCCAAAACGTCGAGTATTCTGCTGATCCAGAACATAGATATCAACTTCCTTGATATAGTTCTTGTAGTAACCAACTTCCCATCTACCGACATCCCACATTTCTTCTTGCCACTTCTCAAAAAATACTCTTTCTGAAAGATCACTACTTGCATAAAAAGACATTGCGACTGCGCCTGCAAAGGACATTCCTTTAACCTGTTCTGACTGAATGCCATATTGCGAGATATTAGTTTCTTTCGTTACAGCACGCCCCGGCAGTTCTATTGATTCGCAATTCATAGAAACCTTCCTAGCATCCCCTGCACCGGGAGATGTGATAATAACCTCATACCGACTTGGGAGTGCATATCCATTTTCACCGTGAAACTCTGACAGGAAATTGTTTAATACGCCAAATGCGGTTGATTCTACAAAACTTGCTAGTGTTGCCATTAGATCATTGCCCTCGAATCTTTCCACACCTCTGATGCAGATGCCTTCTTAAACCTTTGCACGGGTAGTAGGGTTGCAATCGTAAATTCATCTGCATCAATCCTACGAAACTGTGACTTGGTTTGTCCAGCAAGGTATTTGTGTATGGTTGGTCTGATAAGTCGAACACCCTTTAACTTCTGGTAGTCAACAATTAGCCGAGTAGACTCATCAAATGCGGTGTTGTTAGAGAAATCCACCAAACGGTCAAGTAACTTGATCCTCAGTGGAATAGGTAGGTAGTGAAAATTGATACCCAGAAATCCATCTGAATATGTCTCTAGTGGCAACACCAGTGGAAATGTGTCATAGTATGGTAGGGTTTTCTTGAACTTTGGGTCATACATAAACATATTCAATTTACCATAGAACGGCTTGTTGTTCCTCTTACCATCCCGTAAGAGGTCAAGTGAACTTGGTGTGCCCAATTCTTTGATCTTTTCTCTATACCATGCAGTTGACTTTGGGCGACCTTTCGCCTCATCCTTAACTGCTTGCATGTATTTACTAATTGCCATATATCTATTTATACGAAATACCTAGATGATCTTCAGTTAAAATCTTGAACTCCATACCATTATCTGCACACCATTCTGTTGCATATCGCCATTTAGCATCATTCACACCATAGGTTATAACCTCGTTCATCCATCGTCTGGTGCGTCTCTTGGGTTCCTTGGGTGGTTTGCACTGCACCTTGGGTTTAACCTCTATGATCATCTTCTTGATTTGACCATCAGCCTGTTTGACCTTGATGTAGAAATCTGGAAAGTATCTGTGCATACGCCCATCCTTGGGTGATAAATAGGGTATAATGATCTCTTCACTACCCCATTCAATTATGGATGTGCTGTTGTCACAGTATACCATAAACTTACGTTCCCAGAGAGAACGATAAATTATGTTCTGTGGATCACCCTTATATTTTTTCGGATTGATCGGCGTATATCGACCTTTGTATGACATTCGTTATAAATAGTTCCATCAGTGTATAAGGATATTTAGACATGGCATTAAGAGACGCTTTTGTAAACATAGCAAAGAATGCAGCGGCTAGTGCTGCATCAGGTTTGGTCAGTGGAGCTGCTAGTAGTCTAAGATCAGGGTTGGGTGGTTCATCGTCCAGTTCTACATCTAGTCCTCTACAAAGTTCATTTAATGCAAAGGCGAAACCAATTCTCATGTATCCAGCTGGACTAGGAACAGATGGTCGCAATTTGAATTACATAATGTTTACACCTATGTCAGTAGCTCACACTAAATTGAAAAAGAATCTTGGCAAAGGCCCTAACGTGACCGCCCTATTGAACCGAGACGCTGACCAAGGGGGCGGCGGCAACGAATCTCTTGAGGCTGTACAAGCCAAGGATGTAGCCCTTCGAGCTCAATCTGCTGGTGTTGGGAAGACAAGTTCAATTTATTTGAACAGTCGTGAATTCACCACTACCAAAATTCAGAGAACCATAGCATTATATATGCCACCACAATTAAATGTATCATATGGAATGGAATATGCAGAATCAGAGATCAGTGGGTTTTCATCTGTACTCTATGGTCTTTTTAAGACTTATCAATCAACTGGTGAGCTAGATATCAAAGGACTTCAATCAGGCGAAGCCGCAGAAGTTTTAACACAACAAGCAGCAAAGATTGTTAACGGTATTCCCGGTCTTAGTGGTGCGAAAGACCTTATCGCAATGGAACGGGGTAAAATTGCAACACCTAAGATGGAACTCATGTTTAGAGGTGTTTCACGCCGAGAGTTCTCTTTTGCATTTACCTTTTTACCTGAAGATAAACAGGATGCTCAGACCGTACAGGAAATAATTAGAGAATTTAAAATAGGAATGCATCCAGAATTTGATGCTAACGCTGGTTCAAGATCACAAAAAATTCCTGATATATTCGAAATTGCATACCATCACACAATGGGTCCAAATTTAAATTTGCACAGGATAGGAAAGTGTTTTCTGAAAAAAATGGATGTCACTTACGGCGGTGATCAATTCCAAACATTCAAGAGTGATGGCGATGACTACAACGGTGCCCCTGTTAAAACAACAATATCATTGACTTTTGGTGAAATTACACTTATTGACAAGAATATGGTTTCGCCACAGGTCGGGGGGTACTAAGGTGTATTTTTCTCAATTCCCTGCGATTGTATATGACTCTGTTGGTAACGGTGACTATAAGGTAGTTACGCATCTACTCAAACGTGTTGCCTTACACAGTAAAGCAAAATCTGTGAGTGGACTTTACGACACCTATGATGTTAGGAACGGTGAGACACCAGAGATGATTGCACACAAGTTTTATGGTGAAGCAGATTATCATTGGGTGATCCTGTTAGTCAATAACATCACAGACAGGTATCACCAGTGGCCAATGAACACTCGACAGTTTCTTGCACACCTTGCTGAGAGGTATGACAATGTGGATGCAGTGCATCACTATGAGATTTATCAGGAGTCGGGTGATACCAATGTGAAAATCAATATTGGAACTAGCAATGTAGATACAGATGGTAATACGATTGCAGATGCAACACTGATCACAAACAGAGAATATGAAGAAGAAAAACAGGATGAAATTAGGAAAATACGACTCCTAGACCCAATCTATCTGGAACAATTTGTTAAGGATTTTCAGAGGTTGATTTCTAATACAAAGGATTGATTGAGTGTTAACTGGATTGAAAACTGGTGGTGAGTTTAATCTTCTTGAGGCTAAACTGACATTATCCACAGGAGTAGTTATAGACTTGGTTGATGGTAATAGTATCATGGGGCTTAGTTTGTTTGAAAATATTGAGAGCCATAATATAGATGGGGTTGTGACAATCCAAGATTCCGTAAATTTAGGGTCAGTCGGTCCTATTATTGGACAAGAATATTTTAGTCTTAAAATTGCAACGCCCGGACTAGATAATAATGAAGAATATAATATTGATTTTACTGACAATGCTTTTATGATTACGTCTTTAAAAAGACGTGTTGATGTCGGCAACGGCGTTCAAGCAAACATATTGAGTTTTTCATCAAGAGAATTGATAACGAATGCTAGACAACGAGTCAGTCGAACTCTGGTAGGAACCTATTCAGATATTGTCAAAACCATGTTGCGAACTGATCTAGACAGTGGTAAACCATTTTATGTCGAGGATAGTGTAGATAATAAAAAAATTGTTGCTCCAAACATATACCCCTTTGATGTAATAAAAATTGCGACAAAACATGCTATATCTAAAAAACACAATGATCCAACATATATTTTTTGGGAATCTATGCGAGGGTTTAATTTTAGAACTCTTGGAAACATGTATTCTAAGACTCCTATCATTACATATCAATACACAATACCGGGCACCAGATATACTGACGGCAAGTTGAATGTTGCATTAGAAACTTCTGCTATAGAAAACTTTACAATAACAGGTACACCAAATACATTGAGAAATTATAATAGTGGTGCGTATTCCTCAAGTTTGATTGTTCATGATATTATTTCTAAAAGTTATAAAAAACATACATATAACTATATTAATAGTTTTGATAATCAAAGACATATAGACAAAGAACTAGCGAGGCCGGTCTTGAATAATATTCCTCTCACACAGGGTGGAGGCAATTTAACATCCTTTCCCTCAAAACAATATTTAAAACCCACAGTTGGTTTTGGTAATGATCAGTCATATTTGGATGACTCCTATCAATACAATTTTACCTCAGAGAGACTCCCTGACATAATTCAATCTAGAGCTTCACAGATGGTAATGATGGATGGATTGTCGTTGAACATTGATGTCACTGGTAGCACACTTGTGTGTGCAGGCGATATAATTGGTGTAATAATTCCAAACACCGCAGCAAACATAGAGGGTAATGATACTGAAGACAGTTTATTTAAGGGAAATTTTCTAGTCAAAACTTTACGTCACGATTTTGATATGGGAGAATCAAGAAGACATACTATGTCAATGCAAGTTGTCAAAGATAGCATGACAAAAAATATTCCATCCCCTGATAACAATTTTGAACCAAAACAAAAATCACCGCCGAGAACAATCAAAGAATTTGATGATATCGGTCTATATGATACTCAATAAGGAGAAGTCCATTTATAACACCTCTATATCCAAACATCAACAGCGAAAGGAACTTAAAATGGCTAAGACCAAAAATCGTATCAAGAAGATGACATTCCAGACCCAAGAGCGCAAGTTAGATTGCACTCCACTTTCAGACAATGATAAATATATTATAGAGATGGCCGGATATAGAAGAGAAGGACGAACACCAAATGAAGACATACAACGAACTACAGGAAGGGTTGCAAGACCCCAATATATTTAAAGCATTCTTTCTCGCCGGTGGACCAGGCAGTGGTAAGTCTTTCGTTGTCAGAAAGTCTACCGGCGGTACAGGACTCAAGATAGTCAACTCTGATGATGTCTTTGAGAAGTATCTCAAAGATGCTGGTCTAGAAATGGACATGACAACGGCAAAGGCTGAGCGTCAGAAGGAACCTAGAGACAAACTGCGTGATCGAGCAAAAGTGGTGACGCAAAAAAAGCAGGATAACTATGTTGATGGTCGCCTTGGACTCATCATAGATGGCACGGGGCGTGACTATGATAAGATTGCAAAACAATCAAACGAGCTTAAAAGACTTGGTTACGACACTCACATGATATATGTCAATACCTCGTTGGACGTTGCACTTGCTCGTAATGCAGAGCGTGAACGTAAGGTACACGCCTCAATTGCAACAAAATCGTGGAAAGACGTTCAGTCCAACCTTGGTAAATTCAGTCAGCACTTTAGGGGCAACCTGATTATTGTTGATAATAACGATGTAAAAGTGGATGACGGCACATTGTTCAATAGTGTGTTGAGACAAGTCAGAGGTTTGCTCAGGAAAAAGGTGCGAAATCCTACAGCACATCAGTGGATTGAGATGGAGATGAAGCGCAGAGGCATCACAAAAAAACCCAAGGGATTCTAAATTAGCTATTGACAAAACCTTTTCCGTATGGTAATATGAGTTATACACTGAGAAAAGGAAGACGTTATGATGAATTGCAACTGGATATTTCGTGACCTGATGATCAAGAAGCGGATCATGAGAGAAGCAGGGATTGACATTTCCGAGCTGGAAGTCTGGAAGGATGGTAAAGACCCTGAGAAGCGTATCTCTGAAGCCTTCAAGAAGGCTGGTCTGACGATGCCGAATATGAACAATAGAGGGATTGCATAATGATCCTCACCCTCAAGGGCATCACCAACAAGGGTAAGAACCGAATCAGAGAACACGGAGACAAGTGGGAAGTCCTAAAGCTTCCCCCCGGCGTTCTGGATATGACCCCAAAACCCTCATTACCCCCCATAAAATCACTGAAAACAGGTGAGTGGCGATGGCTAGATGATGTGAATTTTTCTTGGATTCCGAGTCGATTTTAGTTGACAGAATCCTTTTCGCATGGTATACTTAGGTATAATCGGAAATCAAGAGGTTACAAATGGTTGACAGAATTACGATGAACAAGGGTGTTGCTCTTGGATACGGTAATCTAGACAATCTAGAGCTCGTTGGTCGTGCCTTTGGGTACGATATCTACGTTGATAAGGTTGAAAGTACATATAACGATATTTGGGTATATGACCGCAATGTGACCAAACGAGTTCGTACTCTCTATGGTGACATGGAAACTCGCTACCGCATTGCTGCAAAGGTGGAGTTGTCGAGAGAACGTGGTGCATGGCACGTTGACCTACTCAGCGTCGATAGCCGGTACAAGGGTAATAACCTTGCCATCAAGATTTACAAGTTCCTCATGAAGAAACTGGATATCACGCTCAAGGCAGGAACCAGCCAGTCTGCTGGTGGACGGTATGTCTGGAACAAACTGTCCAAGACACCCGGCGTTGTAGTCTATGCCAAGAAGTCGCCCTATTCCAAGGTATTTGACTTCCCCAAGGCAGGGAATCGTGAGTTGATCGGCAAGGTGTTTGACCTGTATGACAGCGATGCAGAAATATTCGCTGTTGCGGGCTAAATTAGCTATTGACAAATCATATTCCAGATGGTAATATGGGATATAAGATGAGAAACAAAGAGGTTGTTATGGAATTAGGTACGAAAATTATTGGTGACTTTGGTGGTTACACTGAACTCTGGAATGGTGAGGTTGTTACAATCAGCCCGATATCGTCATGCCCGGCATTGACTCCAGAAGTCAAGATCAAATGGGACGATGGTTCTTATTCTTGGTGTGAGTTGAGTTTTATCAACGCCAATAAAGGAATTGGTTACTTTACAGAGGATGGATATTATGAGTAAAAACTCGTTTGATGTTTTCAACTCTTCGAAAAGGAAATCGAAAAATAGTTATACTGCGAAGAGGAAAAACAAGATTAGGGACAGGGACATGAGCAAAAAGGATGACATGTCTTTCCGTTCGAAAATTAGAATGTGTTCTGATGTCTCGTTTGGTGAGGGAAAATTTGCTAAGAAAAAACTAAGGGAAATACGTTATGGATAAGATTGACGCACTAACGAAGACTCTGCTCTATGAAAAAGTTGCGGTGATACACGCAGCCTTTGAGGACGCACCTACCACGGTTGCGTTTGTAGAGGTTAAGAAGGACGCAACCATCAACGAGAAGTTAGAGGCGGCGTTTGTGAAGACCAACAGCATCAATGATGGCTGGTGGAACAACGAAGGTGTGACCAAGATGTTTGATGGTGGTGCATGTCGCAGCACAAGCATGGGTGACATGGTTTTAATTGGAAACACTAAATACAAGTGTGAAATGACAGGATGGAGTGAAGTGTGATGATAAAAGCACTATTGGTCGTAATGACTATGACGGGATCAGAGTATAACGTAAATATGCCTGATATGCAAACATGCATGGAACAAGCAAAAATTGTTTCATCGCAAGGAATGGCAGCAGCTGAAACTCTTTGTATTCCTCGGGCAGATGAAAGTGCAAGAGTCAGAGAGATTTTTAGTTTATTCGGAAACATGATACAGGAGATGCAAACTAATGAATTGGGATCGTCTTATAGCAAATGCAAGAACGGCACTAGACAATTGTACACAAACTAAATCAGAGTGGGGCGTACAGTACTGGTCTAATGTCCTAGCGTATCTACTGCGACAGGGACAACGCCTGTCATGATTACCCTCACTGACTCTGCAAGAGACTATCTAAAATCTGTGAGTGACGGAGACTTTGTGTCCCTCGGCGTAAAGGGCGGGGGATGCTCTGGTATGCAGTATGTATGGGACTTCTCCAAGAACTGGCCAGACGTTGATTGGTCTGACCCCATTGACGATGTGCTGGTGATTGACCCTATGGCGGAGATGTTCGTATTGGGGTCAACGATTGACTATGTATCAGAACTTGGTGGTAGTTTCCTCAAGATTATCAATCCAACTGCGAGTAGCAGCTGCGGGTGTGGAGAGTCCTTTAACGTATAAGCGAGAGATTATGAAAATACTGACAAGTGATGAATACATCAAAGATGACCCTGTAAGACCCACATTATCCTACGCATGGCGTAAGAGTGTGGGTGAAATGTATTATATCGGTGAAGAGGATGACCCTGCCGCTATAGTGTGTGTTGCAATGACAACATATATTCCCAAAGATACAAGAGACATTGCCCTATCTAAAAGAGGGTTGTATGCCATACCTTACACAGTATGGAGCTATAAACCTAAAGCGGGTAGACAGATAATTATGGACCTGAGAGATTGGGCCATATACAATGGTTGGGAACGTCTTGTAACCATGTCACCCAATACCGATATGGCACATAATTTTCATACCAAGAATGGTGCATTTTTGATCAAACAGAATGAGACAACTAGAAATTATGAATACGCACTATGAAGAATAAACATATTGCAGCACATATGAAGTCTGCATTTAACTATGCAGAGTGCAGCACAGCAGAACGACTCAAGGTGGGCTGTGTGATCGTCAAGGATGATCGCATCATATCCATAGGATACAACGGTATGCCCTCTGGGTGGACCAACGTATGTGAGGATGAGGACTTCGTTACCAAACCAGAAGTCCTACACGCAGAAGAGAATGCAATCACCAAGCTCGCAAGGAGCAATGAGTCAGGTGAGGGTGCAACAGCATTTATTACACATGTCCCTTGCCTTTCCTGTGCAAAACTGTTATACTCATCTGGTATAATAGAGGTGTGGTATACACATCCCTATAAGAACACTGAGGGATTGGATTTCCTCAATGAATGTATGATAAAGGTGAATGCGTATGCAAACGATTGAACGAACAACCCTATCAGAGCTGGTAGGTAATGAGCAGTATGCACGAAAGGTGCTTCCCTTTATACGAGGGGAGTATTTTTCTGACCGTACTGAGCGCATCGTATTTGAAGAGATACAGAAGTTCGTAGAGCGATACAATGCACTACCCACTAAGTCAACTCTGGAGATTGAGATTGACTCACGCCGTGATCTGAACGAGGATGACATTCGGCGTGTATTAACGGTGGTGAAGGAACTAGAAAACGACAAAGATGTGAACTTTGATTGGTTGGTTGAAACCACAGAGAAGTTCTGCAAGGATAAGGCGGTATATAATGCGATTGTTGAAGGAATTCAAATCATTGATGGAAAGGATAAGGAACGAGGCCCAGACGCTATCCCAAGCATTCTCACAGATGCCCTTGCTGTGGGTTTCGATAATTCTGTTGGCCATGATTACCTGTTGGATGCAGACGCCCGATTTGAGTATTACCATACGATAGAGGAGAAGATACCATTTGATCTGGAATTCTTCAATCGTATCACTAAGGGGGGATTACCACCCAAGACACTGAACATCGCCCTTGCGGGTACTGGTGTGGGTAAATCCCTGTTCATGTGTCATATGGCAGCGAACTGTATGAATCAGGGTAAGAACGTATTGTACATCACCCTAGAGATGGCAGAGGAACGCATTGCAGAACGTATTGATGCAAACCTCATGAATGTGTCTATGGAAGACTTGCATAGTTTACCCAAGACAATGTATGATACCAAGATCAATAAAATCATCAAGGAGACGAATGGACAGTTGGTCATCAAGGAATATCCTACTGCATCCGCACATTCCGCACACTTTAGGGGACTAATCAAGGAACTCGCTATCAAGAAGAGTTTCAAGCCAGATATCATCTTCATAGATTATCTGAATATCTGTGCATCATCACGATTCAAGGGACAAGCAAATGTCAATTCGTACATGTATATCAAGTCGATTGCAGAAGAATTACGAGGACTTGCAGTTGAAACAAACGTCCCTATTATGTCTGCAACACAAACGACACGCTCTGGGTTCTCCAATTCCGATGTGGGCCTTGAAGATACCAGTGAGAGTTTTGGACTACCGGCTACTGCTGACCTCATGTTTGCACTCATTAGTAACGAAGAACTAGAGGCCGCAAATCAGATTGCGGTGAAACAGTTAAAGAACCGATACAATGATCCGACTATGAACAAACGCTTTGTCATTGGTATTGATCGTGGAAAGATGCGACTTATGGACCTAGATGAGAGCCAACAGGATGGACTTGCGGATAGTAACCAGACAGAGGAGAAGGATGACTTCGAGTCGCCCACATTTGACAAGACAGAGTTTGGAGAGGGTTGGAAGGTATGACCGCATTATGGTATAAATGGTATATTCACCTAAGAGAAGAGGGTTATAGTATAGGCACTGCACTTGTAGCTGGATGGTGGAATGCAAGTATAAACGCACAATACTGGACAGAAGGTCCAAAGAAATGGGTTGACAATAGGCCAGATAGGTATTATAGAGGATGAAAATCATTGACGACTATTTGGATCAGGATGATGTCGATGCACTGAATAACCTGCACATAGAGTATGCGAAGGTACACTGGGTGGGTGCTGCATCGAACCCCGACACCAATGCACTGACAAAGATGGTGCATTCAACGTATAACTATATAAAAGACCCTGCATTGGGTGCTACAGCGTGGTATAACGTGCGCCCAGTGGACCCCGTGTGGCACAGTGACATTCTATCCTATTGTGACGAATATCCCATAAATTCACTGCCTGAGAGTACATTCATCTATTATATGAGGTCACCAGACAGTGGTGGCCACCTTGAGATAGGTGGTCCAGGCCCTGTATCAGATTGGAAATGCACCACAACATTCGAACCAATACCCAATCGACTGATATACTTCGATGCAACATTGACGCATAGAGTGCAACCATATGAGGGTAATAGAGTATCAATAGGCATAGTATGGTGGAAGATCACACCAGATAGATATGAAGAGCAGAAAATAGACGAATACAACGTACTAGAGAGGGTATGGAAATGAGCAGAATTGAACCAAACACATATTCATATGTGACAAAAGACGGATATGAACATATGGCTGTCATGATGGAAGAAGGTAAGTACAAGGGTGTAGCATGGGGTTATACCAAGATAAATCTACCAAAAACAGAAGATGGCCGTGCAGTTCTATCCTTTGAGTTCGAAATACTGGATAATGCGAAGCTTGAATTTGAGGACATAGATGAGGAAGAGTTCATGAACCTCATGGGTGATATACTCGCTGATCAGATAGATGAACAGTTAGAGACAGGCAGGGTGAAGTTTGCGTGATGAACCTATTCGATATGAACAGTGATAACATTACCATTAACATAGATGGTAAAGACATAGAGATGAAACCAACTATATGCTTCGGTAAGGTATATGACAAGTGGGGGGTGAGCAAGTGTGGTAAGTTATGGAGTATAAGATTTAATAGACACATAAAGGGCGTGGCGTGTTTTATCAGGAGAAAAGATGGTTCGAAAAATATTACATGTATAAAAACTTTCATGTCGGTGCCAAAGGGATTTTGGGAAGATGGTTCTGGTTTACCTCAGAGTGGTAATACAATACGCCGCAACATAAAATTGCATAAAATAGTAATGGATACATGGAAACCACTATATGACAATCCACCAGAGGGTATAGTATGGGAAGAGTGGGAGAAGGTTAGAGATTTGCCTAGTGTGTATAACCATATAAGCAAGACCATTGTAATAGATCACATTGATGATGATCCTACGAATAATCACCTTGATAATCTAAGAAGAGTGACCAGTTGGGATAACAATAAAACTAGGAAATCACAGGATATATGAGTGATGCGGATAACATCTCCCAAATAGACCCATAAATACCCATATTTCCCCATATATTAAAAAGGTTAAAATAAACATAATATACCGATGTGCAGAGGGGATTAAAGTCTCCCATGTATCGGCTCAATATCAAAGAACCTCAGTGAAATATCTGAGGTTTTTTTGTATTTAATTGCAGAAAGTCCTTGACAACGCCTTGACAATGTGTTACTATCTGCTTGTAGATGGTTGATAAGACATAAAGGACTAACGAATGACTGATATCACTGACATTAACCCCATTGTGAATGTGGGCACTGATAAGAACCCCATGTATGTTCTGGATGCCACTTGGATGACTGTGCTGTATGAGAAGATCACTGGTAAGGACTTCAAGGGTGATGACGACTATCTGGAATTCACTGACAGGTTTGTGAAAGAGTATAATGAGGGTGGCTTTGATACCACTCTGGCCATCAAGAGGATGATGTAATGAATGAACAGGAATATCGTGACATATATGCAGAGTATTGCATGGAGAGTGGTGAGCGTATGACTGACAGAGGCTTTCGAGAGTTCAAGGCATGGCGTAAGAGGGTAGAAGAGTTATTTGAGAAACGTGAAGATTCTTCTTGACATTACCCGCTGCGTATGGTATAGTTAGATATACTGAGAAAACAACGGAGACTTCGATATGACTACTCTTGCTGCTAAAGGATATACCACTGATGGCGTTCCTGTCTTCCTGTGGGCGTATGGGAACTACAAGTATGAGGTAGAGGTGAAGAAGTTGAACTTCACTGAGAGTGAAGTGTTTGATGCCTCTTTTAATGAGGCTGTGAATAAGTTTGAGGACCGTGCCATTAATGGTGTAGAGTTCTTCTGATTGTCTTAGAGAGTGTCCCGAATGGTCTTACGTATACTGCTGAAGTGCTAGGTGGACTGACACTCTCTCTTTTATTGAGGAGAGTCTGGACGAGTGAATGATATATATCCTGTTGGACTGACTACTGAAGAGCGCTAGAGCTCTGAAGCTGACAGTGGGATGGATGAAGCCAGGATCGTTTGTGAGACAATATCAAGGTAGCTCACACTACCTAACAGGGGGTTCGATTCCCCCTCTCTCTACCTCTCATATGACTAAGGGGGGGTTAGAACTGGAACGCTATACCTAATCTATAAATGCAATAACTTCCCTAAGTAATATTTTCCTGTGAATATTTCCAAGACACCCCCCCTAAAACTGAGAGCATTTTATTTGCACTTCCCTGCATTATTTTATTGACAAACCTTTCTGAGTATGGTACTGTTAGACATAATGAGAAACACGGAGAAAGACATGACCAAGTTTGTGAACAAGAACTTCTACTACAACGGCGAATACCTGTTCTATCAGGTGCCTGGCGAAGGGTTTGAGCGTTTCGTTGCTCGGTTCAAATACGGTGGAATGGTTGCATTCAAGAAGTTCCTTCGTGAGAACTTCACTGTGAATGAGTACTTCGATCTCTTGGAGAACAAGGGTATGGCTCCTCTGAAGGTTCTTGAGACAAAGGGTTATGTAACTCCCAATATTGCAAAAATCCTCAAGATGCGTGGTTATCCCATGACCCTTGAAGGTATGAACAAAATGATTAAAGATGATATTGCACGGCGAAAAGGCCTATATGGAACTACTGGTGTAAAGCAATAGGTGTGAAGGCAGAGAAGTCTGCTGTTGATGCTCTGGATAAGTTAATGGAGACATATGAATGAGTTATGAGTTCTATGAGAGTGAGTTCCTAAAGAACAAGTTCTTTGAATACAAGGCAGACTTTGCTGCTAAGGGTTGCACTGAGGAAGAGGCAGAGAAGGCAGCTGCTGAAGCAGTGATTCAGCTTGCTGACGCTCTGGATATTAATGCGGTGATTCTGGTATAAAGATGATTAAGAGTCAAGTATTCGTCTAGATTTATTTCAGACACCCCCCCCCTAAACCTCAGCGCACTTCATTTGCACTACCCTATATAATTATCTACCCCTTATAAGGAGTTTCCCCCCTATGTCAGCTAACATCAACGGTGCAGATATGCCCACCCTTACAGTATTCAAAATGGAACTACAGAGAATTACCGATATGAACTTGAATATAAACCCAGAGATTACGGACTACATGCAATCTCGTATTAAAGCTATAGAGAATAACAATGAATAATGAACCATATCGCAGGCCTGACCTAATCGACCTTGACCCTGATAAGAGGGAATGGATGTATGATGGTAATGGTAACAGGGTGTACAAGAATAACTACACCAATGCATGGCATACCCCGAATTGGTTTAAAACACCCCCACCCCCAAAACTGAGCGACTCTGATTGACTTAACCGGACATATTATGGAAGCGATACTAATAGTACTACTAATCGGGTTCTGTGTTTGTTTCTTTGTGAGACATCCACTTATTTCTTTAAAATATATCTTTTATACCTTGACATTTCTTGCAATAGGGTATATAGTGGTAGCAATACTATTCTTTTATTTACTAGGAGCGAATATATGAGTGATTTTCTAAGAGACGTTATCAAGAATGCTGGTAATGAGTACGCAGCTATCGTGGATGACGGTGTTGAAGCAGGAGATGTTGACAGTTTCATTGATACTGGCTCATATATCTTCAATGGACTACTGAGTGGTTCCATATATGGGGGACTTCCCTCGAATAAGATTACTGCGATTGCAGGAGAGAGTGCAACTGGTAAGACGTATTTCCTTATGGGTATCGTAAAGAACTTTCTGGATGCAGACCCAGACGCTGGTGTCATATACTTCGAAAGTGAAAGTGCGATTACCAAGAACATGGTGGTGGACCGTGGAATTGATCCGAAACGCATGGTGATCTTTCCTGTCACAACCGTACAGGAGTTTCGTACACAGGCAATTCGAGTGATTGACGACTACATGGCGCAGCCTGAGAGTGACCGTAAGCCGTTGTTCCTCTGTCTGGACTCTCTGGGTATGTTATCTACCACGAAGGAAGTCGAAGACACCACGGATGGTAAAGAAACCAGAGACATGACCAGAGCTCAAGTGCTAAAAGCGGCGTTTCGAGTTCTGACGCTGAAACTCGGGCGAGCGAAAGTCCCGATGGTCGTAACTAATCATACTTATGAGAGTATGGGCCTGTTCTCTACCAAGGAGATGGGTGGTGGTTCTGGTCTGAAGTATGCGGCGAGTAGTATCATCTACCTCAGCAAGAAGAAAGAGAAAGATGGTACAGAGGTTATCGGTAATATCATTCATTGTAAGAACCACAAGTCCCGACTCACCAAAGAGAACAAGATGGTGGATGTGCGACTGACTTATGACAGGGGATTGGATCGATACTACGGTCTGCTGGAACTGGCAGAGAAGTATGAGATATTTAAGAAGGTATCAACACGGTATGAACTGCCTGACGGGTCAAAGCAGTTTGGTAAAGCGATACTCAATGACCCAGAAACCTACTTCACTGAGGATATCATGCACAAGCTGAACCTCGCAGCCGAAACGGAGTTTAAATATGGAGCAGGAAATGACGAAACCGTTCAAGATAGTGACGACTGAGTATTTCGAAGAGATTGACTACGACACTACAGGTGCTGACCGTCGAAAGTCAAGGCGAATACGAATGGTGACGACTGAGACACGATTGATTGATCGTCATGGAAGGCCAGTGGGTGAAAAGATTGAACCCATTGTAACAACTAAGTTTGAATATCTATAAGGAACGAAAAAATGAATATCGGTGATGAAGTTGTATATAACGGTGACTTTGGTGAAATCCTTACGGGGATTTTGACTGCTGTTGGTTCTGATAAAGACTCGTATGATGACATTAAGTTGAAGGATGGGGTGTTTATGTACAAATCCAAGAAGCTAAAGAAGTATGTTGAGTTCAAGGAGAAGTCTTTGAACTCTGTCTATATTGAAATTACCAAGGGCAATACTGCTGGTCTTGCAAATTTTGATTACATTCTTCCTAATGAGTTGATTGGAACTGTCTAAATAACCCACCATGACAATAAGAAAAACAAATCACTGCTATGATATGAATAGATGTCTAGTTGAGTGGGAACTCATACAGCTGCGTGTAGGAGATGCACTGTATGACAATGATGAACTTGAAGGCACTGGTATATATGGACAAAGGCGACAGACTTGTATACAACGTAGTAACAAGTCTGTTGTTAATCCATATACAGATGGAGCTGGTGAACACCGTGAGAAGAAAGACCGTATCATAAAGGATCAGTCAGAATATACAGTATTAAATGAAGTTTATGAAGGCACAGTTTTTGCTGACATAATACAGGATGTAAATGGTGAACGTGCTAGGATTATGCATATGAATTCTTGCACTGCATATTCCGTACACAAAGACCAAGCGCCTCGTTATCATCTGGCTCTTATAACTAATCCAAATGCTTACTTTATATTTCCTACGTTGAATGAGATAATGCATATACCCGCTGATGGTTTTCTCTATGAGGTTGATACTACAATTCTCCACAGTTTTGTTAACTGTGGACCTGACAGAACGCATTTGGTGATCTCAAAAAGGAGTTCATCATGATTAAGTACAGAGTCTTTTCAAAAGAAGTAATTGCTGATAACATGGATCAAGAAGAAGCCTTGACTTGTGTTGAAATATTAAGACAAAACAATCCAGATATCCTTTATGACATAGAGGAATACAACTGGTCGCATGTTGAAAAACGCATGGGGCGTGATCCAGACCTTCACTAAACTATTATAAATAGTTCCATGCAAGATTTCATGGGTAAAGACGGTTTCAGTTGGTTCGTTGGTGTGGTTGAAGACAGGAACGATCCTGCTCAATTGGGTAGGGTTCGTGTTCGTGTGCTTGGACGGCACAGTGATGACTTGACTCAGGTTAAGACTATTGACTTACCGTGGGCGCATGTGATGCACCCTGTAACTGATCCTTCTATGCAGGGGTTAGGTCACACACCGTCATTTCTAACACAGGGTTCGTGGGTTGTTGGGTTCTTTAGGGACACTGAAGCACAGCAACCTGTTATCATGGGTACATTGCCGGGTATTCCAGAAGAAAGTGCTAGTACATCTGAAGGATTTAATGATCCAAGAGGAAAAGGTTCATCCCAAAAAGGATTTCAGTTTGAACCAAAATATGGTCCATATCCCGGCACTATAACTCACTCTGGTCATGGTATCGGTGAATCAGATACTAGTCGTTTAGCTAGGGGTAGAGCATCAGAATCACATCAGTCTCTTATTTCTCGTAGACTGAGCCGGTTGCGTGGTGATCCTGTCGAGTCTAATGACGAAGATGATAGCAATACGGGTATTCCTACTGCAACCAAACCAAACATAAAAACTGTCAGCGATGAATTAAAAGAAGATGAAACACGGGGATTCTGGGAAGAGCCACATCCCAAGGGTATTATTGAAGATGCAAACCCATATATTTCTGGTGTCTATCCCTACAACCATGTATTTGAATCTGAGTCTGGTCACATTACGGAAGTTGATGATAGCCCCGGCGCAGAAAGAATGTTTCGCCAGCACATGGCAGGAACATTTGAAGAGATTCACCCTGACGGTTCTGTTGTCACCAAGATTGTCGGTGATAACTACGAGATTGTGATTGGTAGTGAGAACATTGTCATCAAGGGTTCTCAGAACATCACAGTTGAGGGTTCAGTAAGAGAGCTCATTAAGGGTGACTACATACAGGAGATTGAAGGAGACTTCGTTCAGAAGATTCATAAGAACCATCGTGTCAAGGTAGGTGCTGCAAACGATGCACATCCAAAAGGTCCGGGCGGTAATCGTGAAGAAGAGATTATCGGCAATCATTCTTTCAATATCAACGATGATATCAAAGGTAGAGTCGGTGGTGATTCGGTTGTCACCTTTGAGAAATCTAAAATTCAAATTGTTGGTGGTGGATATGATTTGGATGTTACGGGTAAGGAGATGGGTTCAAACGAGGGTGGTGATGGTGTTTTCATATCAACTAATTCTAACTACACCGTGCTTGCAAAGACCAATATATCGCAGACAACTATATCAGGTATCATGTCTATTAAATCTGGTGACACATTGAACATAAAATCAGCTGCGGATATGACAATCGTGATGGAGAACGCTGTTTCTCCATCGAACGGACCGTTGGACGCATTAATGAAAATAGAATCTAAGAATACTTTGAGTCAAATCGTCGGTACGTCATGGACAAGCACCACAGGAACAACATGGTCGCATACATCTACAGGTATTGCAACAATTGTTGGTTCTGAAATTCAGATGAACCCATAGGAGACAACGATGCCGGGTATATGTAGAGATGCAGACGATGCCGCTGGAGGAGCATTGATTAAATCTCAATCAACCGTGTTTGCAAATGGTAAAAATGTAATTGTGCATGGTGATTCTGTCACAGCACATGGCGACTCGCCCCATGATGCACCAACTATGATTGCTGGTTCTGATAGTGTTTTTATTGGTGGTATTGCGGTATGTAATGCTGGTGACCTTGCAACGTGTGGTCATGCTGCAAGTGGTTCCAGCACAGTTTCGGTAGGAGATTAGAATGGTTGATTTTAAAATTCCAAATATATGTGGTGCTAGTCCAGAACTGAATGATGTTCTATCTAAACTTGCTGATGCGAAAGCAGACGCAAAGGCAAAACTTGATGAAGCTGCATCTACTGCTGCAGCTGCGTTTGGAGAAGCTCAGAATGAACTTGCGGGTCTGAAGGATAAACTTCAATCAATTGAGATACCAACTCTACCGAAGTTAAATTTACAAGCAGAGATAGCAGGGCTTGCCTCACAGATACCCGGCACTCCATCTTTTCTTTCTGCTCTTGCAAAAATTAAAACAGAGTTTGAAGATGACATCAAGGCTGCGGGTTTAGAATTGGATAGTCTTGTTAGTAGTGCTACCTCGGCAATATCAGGTGGTGGTGATATTTGTGCTATCGTTCCTAATCTTGAGAAAGATGCGGGGAGTACTGAACCAGCAGTGCAAAAACCTATTGCACCAAAACAAGCAGCTGCACCTGCCGTAACTGAAGCCGCCTCGGTATCAAACGATAATGCAACTGTTACAGCAGCAGTTGCCGATAATAAACAAAAGACGGAAGCTTATGCGGTTACTAATAAAGCACCAACTGAAGATAGTGGTGCAATAACAGTTGTAAAGGCAGATAAAACAATCAAAAGTCCAGCTGGAGGAGATGTAAATGTTGCGCCAGTTGGATCAGGAAAAACCTTTTCTCCTGATGGGGGCATACCTAATAGAAGAGCATCTGTGTTAGAGAAGATTAAATTATCTCAAATAACAAATCTTGGTAAAGATGGAAGCTTTGGTGAACTATTCTCATTGAAAGTTACATTAAAGAATCAACCAATAGACAAAATTGCTATTTATTTATACCTTGGAGATAATATGAAAAACCTTCTCGTAGTACCAGAGGAGGGTTCGACTAATCAAAAAATTATCGGTACACATTATAATAGTTATTATGGACCACATATGTATCCGTGGATTAATACATCTGGGGGTGGCACAGGTTCTCAAAACGTAAAAGTTGATGGGAAAGAATTGATATTCTCTATGCCGGGATCATTATTGGAAGATCACCCCGGCAATATTGTTAGTGTTGATAATGAAATTCTCAACGTAAAAGGCGTATTTCGATGTTATGGACGATTTCCCGCATCTGTAAGAAAAGATAGCGTATTTGGGCCCGGAAGATTTCTGGAAGACAAATCTTTGAATAAAGCTTTCGGGGGTTTTGCAGCACTCATAGAATATGAATACTTAGATAACTATGACCCAGAACCACAAACTTAAAGACATAAATACAAACACACATAAAGGAGTTATATTATGGGAAAGAAAAAATCAAGGGCTACACAAACATCAAAGGGTGAACGCAATAACGTAAGCAAAGATGTGAGTAAAGCACTTCGTAGAGATTACTTGCAGAATGATCTTGCACGGTTGAATAATCAGATTGATGCTTTTAAGAGGGGTAAGAATGTCATGGTGACTATTCCTAACCCAAATACAAATGAAACAAACAAACGATTTCTTCGAGTCAATGCAAAGGACGTTTGGAAGTTTAATAATAAGTTTATTATGAAACATAATACATCAGAAAATGTATAAATAATAATAAAGAGGAATGCTCATGAGCGCTAAAGACGCATATACTGACGGTACATATCAGGGACAAGAACGAGCTGCTCAACTGTATTCCGATATAGATTTGTTTTTTGGACCTAAGACGGGAACAAATGATATCAACAAGGTAACAGATTTTACGGCCGTCAAACGATCTGTCAGAAATCTTGTTCTAACTAACTTCTATGAGAAACCCTTTCACCCAGAGATTGGTTCTGGTGTAAGAGATATTCTATTTGAACCTATGACGCCAATCACTGCATATGTTCTAACTATGAAGATCGAAGAGGTGATTGAGAACTTTGAACCAAGAGCTAGACTCGTTGGAGTTCGAGCTCAACCTAATCTTGACAACAATGCATATAATGTTACTATTGAGTTTTATGTTGTTAACGCCCCAACAGAACTTGTGAATATGGAAGTTCTATTAGAGAGATTACGATAATGGCAGCGACTAGAAAAAGACTCAGTGTAACAGAATTTGACTTTGATGAGGTTAAGGATAACCTAAAACTTTTCATGCGAAATCAGACAGAGTTCAAGGACTATGACTTCGAAGGCTCTGGTCTATCTGCCCTTCTGGATGTTCTTGCATATAATACACACTATCTTGGTTTCAATGCGAACATGCTTGCAAATGAAATGTTCCTTGACTCTTCTCAACTGAGGTCAAGTGTAGTTTCTCATGCGAAGACCTTGGGATACACCACTCGTTCTGCAACAGCATCTAACGCAGTTGTTGACATTTTTCTTAACACAACGAATGTAAGTGCAACTATGCCAGCAGGAACAGTGTTCAGTGCTAGTGTTGATGATGTATCTTATCAGTTTGTAACCATATCTGATGTAACTTCATCTAACAGTGGTTCAAACATTGTCTTTGATGACGTTAGAATTTATGAGGGAAGTTATGTTTCAAGTCGATACGTTGCTGATACTCAGAATGTTGAACAGAGGTTTCTAATCAATGATGATCGTGCAGATACAACAACCCTTTCGGTTATAGTTCAAAACTCTGCAACGGATACCATACAGACAACCTTTACTCAAGCAACAGATATTTCTGGACTAACCTCTACATCGAATGTATATTTTATTCAAGAGGTTGAGGATGGTCAGTATGAAATTTATTTTGGTGACGGTATTCTGGGTTCTGCGATAGAAGATGGTAATATTATTATCATGCAATATGTTGTGACTAATAAGGGCGCAGCTAACGGTGCAAGTACGTTTACTTCATCTTCTGCAATCGATACGGTCAATAGTGTTAATGTTGTTACTGTTTCAATTTCTGATGGTGGATCAGAACCAGAAAGTATTGAGTCCATCAAGTACAACGCACCTCTGGATTATGCATCGCAGGGAAGATGTGTTACAACAGAAGATTATAAGACATATGTTAAACAGTTGTTCGCAAACACTCAAGCGGTTTCTGTTTGGGGTGGCGAGGATGGTTCATTTAATCCGGTTACTGGTGTGTCTGATGTTGCAGAGTATGGTAAAATTTTCATTAGTGTTAAGTCAACCACAGGACTAAATCTAAATGAAATTCAAAAGGCACAGTTAGTAACAGATTTGTCTCCGTACACTGTAGCGTCTATTACTCCCGTAGTCGTAGATGCAGAAACTCTAAACATTATCCTTAACGTCAATTTTAAATTCGATAGTAACAAAACAACAAATTCTAGAGAATCGTTAGAGACACTTGTACAATCTACTATCACAAATTACAATACTGATTACTTGAAAGTATTCAACTCTGTTTTTAGACATTCTCAGTTTACTTCTTTGGTTGATGCTAGTGATACTTCAATATTGAGTAATATCACTACGGTAACTCTGGGTAGTTTTTACACACCAAGTACATCAGGTTCCTTTTCTTTCACAGTTCATTTTGGAAATCAACTGTATAATCCCCACTCTGGTCATAATTCAACAGCCGGTGGTATTATTGCATCAACTGGTTTCTATGTACAGGATAATACAAACGAGATGTTCTTTGATGATGATGGCGCAGGCAACCTTCGCATTTATTATTTGGTTACCGGAGCAAGAACCTATTATGATTCTTTCGCTGGAACTGTAGATTACACAACTGGTTTAGTTTCAGTTAATCCAGTTTATATAACATCTGTATCTAGTGTTGATGGCAATGTCTCAAGAAGAATAAGGTTAACTGCAATACCAGCGTCCAGTGATATTGTAGGTAAGAGAAATCAGATTGTTGAAATTGATCTTGTAAATACGTCAGTCTCAGGGGGACAGGATACAATTGCAGTTAATACTGCGGGGGGTTCAACGAGTTACGTCACATCAACTAATTACGCAACGCCGTCGAGTTATTAATCATGCCTCCTTTTGACCTATCTTGGACCCCAACTTTAGAGAATAAACTCAGCACTCAGATTGATGGTCAACTGCCTGACTTCATTGCTGAAGACCACCCTATTTTTTCTCAATTTTTAAAATCGTATTACCAGTTTCTTGAATCTGGTGAACTACAACTAACAGTTAATATTGACAACATTCTTATAGAAGTTGAGACTGATACAAATCTTCTTAATGAAGATGGGAGTTTAATTGTTACTGAAGTTGGTTCTGGTTCCACAGGTAAATTTATCGAAGGCGAAATTATTACTGGCGGTACGTCTTATGCAACCGCAACAATCTTAGTTGAAGACCTTGGTAATGCAACTCCAAGACTGTTCATATCCTCACAACAATTGTTTGAGACAGGTGAAACTGTAACTGGTGGAACTTCTGGTGCGTCTGGTGTAGTTACAAGATATCGTGCAAACCCGGTTCAGAATATTCAGCAGTTATTGGCTTATGCTGATATTGATAATACCATTTATGATTTTATTGAAGAGTTTCGCAAATCCTTTATGGCTGGAATTCCTACTAATCTTGCAAATGGAATTAACAAGAGAAATTTAGAAAAACATATTGGTGAGTTGTATCGACGGAAGGGAACTAAAGAGGGCGCTAAACTCTTTATGAAAATCCTTCTGGATGAGGACGCAGAGGTATTCTATCCAAATCAATATATGCTGAAATCATCAGCAGCAGATTGGGATAAACCTATTGTTGTTCGTTGTTCCGCTGTTGGCAATGTTTTCGCAGATGAACTTGTTGGTCAATCAATTACTGGTACAGATACCGATGCAACTGCACTTGTTGAAAGTTCAACAACCTTTTCTGTTTCTGGTGGTATTTCATATATTGAATTTCAGATTTCAAATATAGTTGGAACTTTCAACAACGGTGAAAACATATATGGTATATCTTCTACAGGAGACGTAAAATATAATTTTACTATTGCTGATATAATTTCATCAGTTACAATATCCAATGATGGGACACTATACCAAACGGGCGATCTGATTGACCTTGATACATCTGCCGGAATTGGTAGTGGTGATATTTCAGCGATTGTTGGTGGGGTTGAAACAGGTTCTATTTCGGGCGTTGCAATTGATGATGGGGGAACAAACTATGAAATAGGTGATCTTGTTGTATTTACAGACAATGCATTAGAAGCTGGTCTTGTTAAAGAAGCAGAAGCCGAGGTTACTGTTACTAATGGTAACATAGTTGATGAGACTGACGGCGATATTATTATACAGGAAGAAGGTACTAACGCTTTCATAACACAGTTTAATTTTCAAGTTGAAGATGGTACAGTTTTTAATGAGGAACCTTATGCACTATTAGGAACTGATAGAAAATATAGTAATGTTTCCGGTTACTACTACCCAATCTATAAAACATTTTATGCAGCGGAACAATCAATTATTAAAAAATCATCTGCCTCTGTAAATGGCGCAACATTTAATTCAACAACAGTATCACTAGATGGTAATGTTGGGGAAGATATTACTATAGGGATGGTTGTACGATCAAATAGTATTCCTGTAAACACAACAGTTACAGTTACTTCTGTTACGGATCAATCAACTATCGTTCTATCTACTCCACAAACATTTTTGGACAATGAGGTTCTACAATTTAAATCTGACTCAACAGGAGTGAGACAATATAGTTTCCTTGAGTATCCCGGCGAAATATTTTATTCTCCCACAACTTTGACAGCTGTTGCACAATCAACGTATAGTAATACAACATATACATTATATGGCGGTAACTATAATCATCGAGCAGATCATCTCTATGGTGAGTCTGGAAATGCTGCATCATATACTAGTGGTATCAACACAGAAGCAGTTCTTGGTGATAGACTTGAAACTGAGTCGGCAGTGAATACAATAGTTATAGACACAAATCGTTATGATAATGAGGGGTTTATTTTAGAGTCTGGTGATGGGGATATTACAAAAATAACTGTGACTCAGCCGGGAGAAGGTTATGCACTTTTACCTACTGTTACGGTTAGAAGTCAGTATGGTACAAACACAAAGGCTTATGCAACTACAACAGATATTGGAAGAATTTCTAGTGTCAATATTACTAATCCCGGCTTCAATTATACTGAAGAACCTACATTGGAATTTCGTGGAAATTTCGTTGTAAAAGATATAACAGGAGTTTTTACTCCCGGCGCAGCATTAACATCACATACAGGAACAGTTCGATCATTTGACTCTGCAACTCAACTTCTAAAAGTTTCAATTGAAGACACAGTTGGTGTTCAAGGTGAATCTTTTGGAGAAGGCAACTACAATGAGGGCGTACTTCTAGAAGACTCTCTTACAACATCCGAGTATGTTGATGAAAATATTATTTTGGACGCTAATCTTGTTTATGGCGAAAATTTAGTTGATGAAGATGGCGATAGACTTTTAATAGATTCTACAAGCATAACATCTGGGTTTATAGATTTGGAGGATGGTTTTGGTCAAATCATTATGGAACATCCAGATGATTTGCCAGCGCCGAGGCAAATAAAATTCCTGTTGGAAGATTCATTGGTTCCTCCGCTCAAATCAAATGAAAACGCCTTTATAGTTCTTGATTCTGATATAGAATATGAAGATACTTTAGTTCTTAATGCTACAGATAATCTTGGTACAAATTCTGGTGATAAGATTATTCCTAATTCTACAGCTGCGAATGGAGTTGGTGATCCCACTAACAATATTGTTTTAGAATCTGGTATAACTGATAGCGTTAATGAAAAACTCCTATACGAAAATGATGTCCCCTTCACTAACTTGTTATTGGATGGAACAAATGCAGATACACTTCATATAAACGAAAAAGTTTTATTTGAGGATGCGGGAATTGATTTCTCTGCTGGAACAACATCCATAGCAACTGCGGCCGGGTCTGCAACAATTGTTCATGCAGATGTTGCAAAATCAAAATTTAATTTGGGTACTTCTGCTGAAAAAACAGGAAGATTTGGTGGTATTGAAAATTTAATTGGTGAAGCTCTAATTAGAATTCAAGATTCTTATTATTACCAAGATTTTTCATATGAAATTCAGTCATCATCTGGTAGTAGTTCATATTTAAATGAGGTGAAAAAATCAATTCATCCAGCTGGATTTAATGTTTTTTCAAAGTCTATTCTTTCTTCCTTTGTTTCTGCTAAATTACAAATTGGAGAAGCACAGGAAATTGGGGAGTCTGACCGTGGTGCTGATCTCTTCGATGCTATTCTTAGTACTACATTCTTCTCAATATTTGCTGCTCCTATTGAGCGCCGTCTTGGTTTTACAACTGAAGAAGAGACTGTCCTATTATTAGAAACTTCTATTCAAGAAACTTCTGATGATCAATTTGAAATTGAGGAGGAACTTGGTGTAGGTGTTATACGATTAGAAACACCAGAAAATGCTTATATTGATTTTGAAGCAATAGAAATATCTTATGGAATTGATGCTGGCGAGTCTGGTTTGTTGTTAACTGAGGATTTAGATCGTATCGTATCAGAAAGTGCTGAAGCGATATCGAACAACCTTGTTCTTGATGGAACTGAAGATGGACATCTTCAAACATCTCAGGGCGATGCTGGTTTTGATATTGTTACAGAAGATGATTTGTCATTCGAACTTGAGGATAGTCTTCAAGATGGTATATCATTCCTTTCTGGTGAAGACTCTACAATAATAGATAATTTGCTTAGTGAAGTTGAGTCCGATATCTTTGTTATTGAAGGTATATCTCAGTACGATAGAGATGTTCATGTTCGATCTTCTTATACAACGCACGTTGATGTTACGTTAAATAAAACACACAATACTGCTAATGGCCTATCATTCCTTGCAACTAAAACTTATGAGGGTATTAGTGGTGATGGTATTGCATTGGAAAGTGGTTCTGCTCAACTTGGTAGTCGTTTATTACTTACTCAAACTGACAGCAGTGCGTCTGATCTTGGTGATCACATTTTGTTGGAATCTGGCAGTGATGTTAACATAAATCAGAGCGTAACCAAAGACACTTATACAGCACTTGGATATTCTACCAATAACTTTACCCGTGATTCCCTAGTTAATATTTCTGATGAAAACTCTGTTGATACTATTGTTCTTGAGGGTCAAGATATTGGAACATTTAAACTAGAGGATGGATCAACTGTTACAGGAACATTTGGTGACGATATTCTTTTGGAAGATTCTACTGGGTTTGGTGTTGGTGAAAAACTGAGACTTGAAAGGACTTTCATTGCTTTAGAAGATTCTATAAATGTTGGTGCAAATCCATTCGATATGGCTGGTGATACTATACTTGAACCATTTACTATTCCATCAGATATATTTGTTACTCAAAATGGTAAACTTACACATGAGGATGATCATGATTTTATAGTTTATGACACTTCGGCTGATGAGAATGATCAGATCATTCTTGAGGATGGAACTGATCTAGATTTATACAAAAAAATAACGGTCCTTGAGTTTGGATTTGATGGGATATTATCTACATTTGATAATGCATTTAATAATTTTGATATAGAAGAAGTATAAATATAACAAAGGAAGACGGAATAATGGCATATCAATCAATAGGATTAGGTACTACCGCAGGGGATGGAACGGGTGATTCTATCCGTGGCGGTGGTGATAAAATCAATGATAACTTTGTTGAAATCTATACCCTGTTGGGTACAGGTACATCACTAACATCTGGTATCAGTGCAACATCTTCTGTTGTTACTCTTGCTGGGCCAACAATCACTGGTGTTGCATCATTTGCAGACGGTAGTAATTCTGCTCCTTCAATTACAAATACGGGCGACACAAATACAGGTATTTACTTTGGTGCTGCTGATACAGTCAACGTAACCACTGGTGGAACCAAACGAGTCGATATCGACAGTTCTGGTTTAGATGTAACAGGTAATGTGACAGCAACAGGAACAGTAGAACCAGCTGGTGACACTGCGGCGGGTGATAATGCTGCAATTGGTTACACATCTGCCGAGGGTTTAATCCTAACAGGACAAGGCAGCACATCAGATATAACTTTAAAGAACGATGCTGACGCCACAGTATTTACAGTTCCTACTGGTACTGATGACATTCTGTTCCCGGACAACGCCAAAGCACTGTGGGGTGCTGGTAGTGACCTTCAGATTTATCACAACGGTAGTAATAGTTATATTGTAGATGCTGGTACAGGAAATCTAAACTTACAAGCCGATAACAATATCAATATTCTCAACAATGCTGGTACAGAATTTAAAGCCCAGTTTATTACAAATGGTGCTGTAAATCTTTTTTACGATAACAGTGCGAAGCTTGCAACAAGTGCTGCTGGTGGAACTCTCACTGGTGTTTGGGTACAGACTGCTAATATTGCTGCTGATGCTATTACGGGCGCTAAGATTGCTGATGATGCTATTGACTCTGAACATTATGCAGCAGATTCTATTGATGAAGAGCATATCGCCAATGACGCTGTAGGTTCAGCAGAATTAAAAACTCTATCAACTCTGTTGATTAAGAACTCTAGTGGTTCTACACTAAAAACTGTTCATGGTGCTGGTGCATAATTATAATTAGATATGAACATGATGTATAAATACTAATACAGATTAGAGGAAACGGAAAATGACAGCAATCATAACAGAAAAATTTAGACTTCATAACGCAACTCAATTCTTTGAGTCTTTTAATGAAGCAGCCAAAAGCACATACTACATGATGATTGGTAAGTCTACTCCTTTCACATCAGGAACTAGTGGTGGAACAGATTCGGCACCACCTACTCCAGCTGATGATGTAACCAGTGAGTTTAATGTTTGGGATCAAGCTATCGCAGCAAAAAATATTGCAGCAGGTGATGCTAGTCATGCAATTTCTCGACTTAACTGGGCAAACAATACAACTTTTGATATGTACGAAAGCGATGTTAGCTCTACTAATCTAACTACATCTGGTAAATCTAGCATTTATCAATCCACATTTTTCTTCCGTACATCTGATAACCGTGTGTATAAGGTTATAGACAATAACGGTGGAACTGCTTACTCTGGTTCTGAACCTACATCTGAATCAACTTCCTTCTTTTCTCAGGGTGGTTATGTTCTAAAATATATGTACACAATTACCAGTGCAGAACAAACAAAGTTCTTGACATCAGATTTTATGCCTGTTAGTACTGATTCTACTGTTTCTGCTGCGGCTGTTGATGGTAAAATTGAAAGTCTTATTGTAACCGCTGGAACTGGATATACAGATGGTACTTACTATGTAGCAGTTAATGGCGATGGTACGAGTGCGGGAACAACCTCTGGTGCCGTAATAGAATTTGTGGTTTCCAGTGGTGCAATTGCAAGTTTCGGTCTTACTTCTGGAACTGATACAATTGTTTATTCTGGTGGCACTAATTATACCTATGGAACAATTACACTTACAGATGACACAGTATTTGCAAATGCAGGACTAACAACTGCTGTAGATTCTGGTGACATTGATAACGGTAGTGGCGGTGCAATCAAAGTTGTAATTAGTCCAAAGGGGGGTCATGGTTTTAATGCGGTCAACGAACTTGGTGGTCACTATGTGATTATGAACACATTGTTCGTCGGTGCAGAGGGCGATGATCTTCTTACAGGAAATGATTTTCGTAACATTTCTATTGTTACTGAACCAACAAATTTTGGAACAACAACAGTTGCAACTGATACAACAGCTCGACAAACTTATGCACTAAAGTTGGCTAGCACCAGTGGTACGTTTACTGCTGATGAAAAGATTACACAATCAACAACCCTTGCAATTGGTAAGGTTGTTCAGTGGGATGCTAATAACAACATTCTTTATTATCAGCAGGAAAGATATCCAAATTACGGCACAAGTACAGTTGGTGCATATATTGCTTTTTCTGGTGCAAATGTTGTTACGGGTGCAACTTCTGGCGCAACTGGGACACCTGATGCATCAGCGGACAGTGCAGTAACTCTTGCTAACTCGAATACTATCACATTTACCGATGGATATGCGAACCCAGAACTTGAACCAGATAGCGGTAATGTGATCTACATAGAAAACAGAGCCCCCATCACCCGTGCGACAGATCAAACGGAAGACATTAAAATTGTAGTGGAATTCTAATATGGCACAAAAAACTAATCTTAACGCAGCACCGTACTTTGATGATTTTAATGCAGATAATAATTATCACAGAATTCTCTTTCGGCCGGGATATGCAGTTCAGGCAAGAGAGTTAACGCAACTTCAAAGTGCATTACAACATCAAATTGAAGCACATGGAAGTCACATTTTTCGTGAGGGCGCAGTGGTTGTGCCGGGTCAAGGAACGACTCAAGAATATTATAGTTTGAAACTCGCAAGTACATTTAATGGTCAAGAGGTTGATCCTTCACAATATTATAACGTAGACAATCCTACAACTATTACAGGTGTAACAACGGGTGTTACCGCAAAGGTTATTGGTTTTGCAGCTGCGACGACGACAGATCAACCACTCCTTTATCTTTCATATGAACGTGCGGGAACTGACTTTGAAACTACAACTTTTGCTGATAATGAAAATCTTACTGCTAATACTGCAATATCACATTCAACAGCAAGTTATGCTGCAAATGTTGCATCTGTTACAACATACAATTCTGTGTATAGTGTCGCTGCAGGATCAACCTTAGCACAACTTGCAAGTGCAGAAGGTCCAGCATCAAGAACAGGTCTTGCGTTTCGCATAGAATCTGGTATTTACTATATTCGTGGTTTCTTTGTTAACAACCTAGAAGAAACTCTAGTTCTTAATAATTATGATAGAACTTATACGGGAACAGTTGGGTTTAAAGTAAGCGAAACTATTGTTACACCAGAAGATGCAGAGTCTCTATTAGATAATTCTACAGGGTCAACTAACTATGCTGCGAAAGGCGCACATAGATTAAGTGTTTCTGTTGCACTCTCTGCTATTACGACTTCAACGGACACAACCAATTTTATCGCTCTGGTTGATCTCAAAGATGGTAAATCATCTATAATTGGTCGCCGCACGCCATATTCTCAACTTGCTGATGAATTTGCAAGAAGGACTAATGATGAATCTGGAAGTTATACGGTTCGACCATTTGAATTTACCATAGGTGAATCAGTAGATGTTAGTGTAGGTAACGATAATCTACAGGGTAGATATACTGTGGGTGCGACAACTGATGATGGTAACATCGCTAGCAGCGAGCTGTTATCTCTTACCATATCACCGGGTAAAATGTACGTCAGGGGTTATGAAATTGATAAGGTTCGAACTACCATAAAAGATATTTCTAAAGCAAGAGATTTTGACACTACTAATGCTGGTATTACAACTTTTGACATTGGTAATTATGCACTCATTACCAATGTATACAATACTCCAGACATTACACAAATATCTGGAGAAACTACTGCATTCAATACTGTACAATTCTATGATGCAACAAATACTACTAGAGGTTCTGCAAACGGTAACTTAATTGGTGTAGGTCGAGCTAGAGGAATTGAATATCATTCAGGTACAGCTGGAGCGACTGCATTGTCGCCGGCGGCTCAATATAAATTATATCTTTTTGATATACGGCCATTTACAAAACTAACTTTGAGTGGCACTCCTTCACCAACACTTCTTGCAACACACACAAACGGTGGTGTATTAATCACGGGTGTGACTTCTGGTGCTAAAGGTTATGTATATGCAGATGGAACTTCTGGAACTTCAGTAAATCTAATTTCTGTAGTTGGTACATTTAGAGCCGGAGAAGAGATTACATCTTCCGATTCTGCTGAAACAGGTGGAATTGTTGAGAATAGTAGTGATGTAGATATTACCGTAACTAATTCAGAAACTTTTACTTTTAATGATTTTAAACAGGTTTATATGGAGGATGCAGATAGTGGTCAAGATTTTACTGCTGATCTTGTATTTAGAAGCGCCTTTGGACTACAATCAATCAGACTAGAAGATAGTGTTACTAGAGCAGATGGTAGTATTATAACTGAAGAAGATGGCGGTGATTATCTCATCCTAGAAGATTATGTTGCACAGGGTTTGCAAGATACAGAAAAAAATCTCGCAGTATTTAGACTTCCACGAGGTGGTATTAAAACACTTCTGACCGCAACTAATTCTGGTTTAAGTGATACGCAATATACAGTTCGTAGACAGTTTATTGGAATTACAAACAGTTCTGGTGTTGTTACCTTTAATGCGGGTACAAATGAAACATTTTTATCTCACAGTGAAGCAGACTATACATTATCTATTCTTACTGCTGGTGGTGGAACAGGAGAACAGGGTGATCTCGTTAGTATTTCTGGTAAAATTAGTGGTGCCGGAACATCAACTCTTACTATTACAGATGCATCTATCTTGGGAAGTGCAGCAAAAATAAAACTTACTGCGACAATTCTTAAAACTTCTGTTCAATCAAAGACTAAAACTACTAAGCTTATGAAACAACTAAAGGTAACTTCTGGAACAACAGATGCCTATGGAACTCGTCCAACAGATGACACTATTTCCCTTGGGCGTGGGGATGTGTTTAATCTAGTCGCAGTTTTTGACTCAGAGGAAGCAAGCACGGATGCACTTGCTCCAGAATTTACTACAAGTAATCAATCAGGAACATTTACCAGAGGTGAAAAAATCACTGGTGCGACAAGTGGCGCAACTGCAAGAATTGTTGATATTACATCTCCCATGAGTTATGTTTTATATACTTCACTTTACTTTGTATCGGGAGAAACAATCACTGGTGAAAGCTCCGGTGCAACTGCTACTGTCGGAACTCTTACAGATGGTAGTGTGGATATCAAATCTAAATATGCTTTTGATTCCGGTTACGGCGATAATTTCTATGATATTGCTAGAATTATAAGAAAAGGTTCTGAACCCGCACCCACAGGAAGATTGCTCATTATATATGATTATTTTGAACATGGTACGGGAGACATGTTAACAGTCGACTCTTATGTTGATGTTGCTAATCAAATGAACTATGAAGATATTGAACGTTCATTAATTGATGCATATGATTTTAGGCCAAAGGTTGAAGATATTGCTGGTACATCAAGAACACTAGGGATTATTGATGAAATTACAGGAAATTCTTTTGACTTCTACTCTAGACAATATGATGGTGCTGGTGCATCAATTTCTGATTTTGTCAAGCCCGGTTCTAATATTCAATCAGACTTTGAGTTTTATCTTGGAAGGAAAGACGTAGTTGTAATTGATGACACTGGAACAATTAGTATTATTGAAGGATCGTCATCAACTTCGCCAGTAAAACCTGACATTCCATCAAATTCTGTGAAACTTGCTGATTTAAATATTCCACCATTTACTCGTAGGCCGGAAAATGTAACAATTGAAAGAACAAGAAATCAAAGATTTACCATGAAAGATATTGGTAAACTTAGCCGACGACTTGGTAATGTTGAAAAAATGACAACTCTAAATCTATTGGAAAGAGATGCTTTAGGTTTTGAGACGTTGGATGCTAACGGACTGAGTAGATTTAAGTCAGGAATTGTTGTTGATAATTTCCAAGGTCATAAAGTTGGTGATGCCTTTCATCCAGACTATAAAAACTCTATGGACTTTTCAGAGGGAACACTTCGTCCAATTCATGTTTCTAAATCCATCGATTTAGAAGAAAATGTTTCGACTGATTCTGCAAGAACTTCTGCTGGTTATCAGAAGACAGGTGATCTTATAACTCTTCCATATACAGAAGTGGTGTTAACAGAACAACCATTTGCTAGTACTGTTGAAAGAGTTGCACCGTTCATGACTGCGACATGGAAAGGTGTAATGACCATAGACCCAACTCAGGATAATTGGATGGAAACAGAAATTGCTCCCCAGTTGATTATTAACCGTGAGGGTAACTATGATGCAGTTGTTGCTGCTATTGGTAATAATATGGGTAGTGTTTGGAACTCATGGCAAACAACTTGGTCTGGAACTGTTCAGAGAGATGATGGAGTACCTGCTCGACCACCCGTGGAGGATTGGGGCTGGGCCGACGACGGCAACGATGGCTGGTGCTTGACTTATAATATGAAAGTTATGTTAGAAAATAATATTTTGATTAATGTTAATAAATTGAAACTTGGTGATAAGATTATGAATAATAGTGGATCAACCATAATTCAAGAACTCATATTTAATCATATGAGAGAAGGCTATTATATTATTAACGGTGAATTGGAAATTACCAACGATCATCCCATATTAACTAATGGTGTATGGAAGAGAACAGAAGACCTACTTATTGGTGATGATATAAATGGAATTCGAGTTGATACTAAACAATATATTTCAAAAACTACGAAAACAGTAAGTATTGTTACCCAATCAGATGATTATAATGTATATTGTAATGAAAATTTATATACCGTGCATGGTAGATACAAATTATTTCTCCAACAAGAAGATAGGAGCGCTGCATAATGGTAGTTAGAACTTACAACGCAACGCAACAAACTAGAACTGGTGTTCTCACCGAGGTGTTTGAGGACATTGAGTATTCTAGTGATGGGTTTAGGTCTATTGCTAAAACTGCTATTCCATATGCTCGTTCAAAAACAATTACCTTCGAAGCTAAAAGTTTAAAACCATTTACAAAACTGTATGTGTTTTTTGATAAACAAGTGGTCAATAAGTATGTGACGCCGGGCGATAGTGGTGCCGTTGGAACTGCTTTCTCAAACTTCTCTGATGTTGAAACTCCTGTTGCTGGTAGTACATTAATTTCTGATGGTGTTGGTAATTGTGAAGGAACTTTTACTATTCCCAATCCAAGAGTTGCTGGCAATCCTAAGTTTGCAACTGGTGATATTGATTTTGTAATAACAGCAGACCCAAATAACAAACAAGTTGGCGACGGCGCAAATGAAATTGTTGCAAGAGAAACTTATGCAGACGCAACTTATTCTGCTAAGGGTATATTAGATACACAACAAGAAACTATTATTGCAACAAGAAATGCAATCGTAAGTACAACAGACCTTTTTGAAGAAGGTGAAGTTATTGTTGGGTCTGAATTTGTGCCTCCTCGTATGGACCCATTGGCGCAGACTTTTATTGTTTTGGATACTGATGTTAAAAACGATAATGTTAGTGGTGCATTTGCAACTTCTTGTGATGTATTCTTTTTTGAAAAGGATAATACATATCCTGTGACAATGGAAATTCGTAATGTGGTTAATGGAGTGCCCGGACCAAAAATTCTTCCATTTGGTAGAAAAACATTACAATCTTCAGAGGTTACAACATCTACAGATGGAAATACTGCAACTACCTTTACATTTGACTCTCCCGTTTATATGCAGGGTGGAACAGAATATTCAATTTGTCTATTAGCTAATACTCCAGAATATAAGGTATGGATTTCTGATCTTGGAACACAAGATACTTCTGGTAATGAAATCACAGACCAACCTCACGTTGGTGTTCTTTTTAAGAGTTCAAATAATAGCACATGGGTTCCATCGCCCACACAAGACATGAAATTTTCTCTCAAGAGAGCTAAGTTTGATACGAATGCTGCTGGTTCAGTTACATTACAAAATCAAACACTTCCTGCAAAAAACCTTAATTTGAACCCTTTAGAGATGACAGACAATAGTACAACATTAAAAATTAATCATGCCGGTCATGGTATGTATTCTACTGCAAATAACGTCACTATTGATGAAGTTAAGTCTGGTGCATCAACAACACTTAATGGTGCAATTTCTGCCACTGCAACATCGATTACTCTTACGAGTGGAACAAACTTTGATGACACTAGTGGCAAGTATTCTAGAGATGCATCCAACGTGTACTATATTAAAATTGATGATGAGATTATTAGTTATACCACTATTTCTGGAACGGGTATCACTAGTGCAACACGGGGTGCAAATAGCACAACAGCTGTATCTCATGCAAATGGTGCAACTGTTGAACTATATCAAATTCATAAAGTTCCATTGTATGATATCAATAAAACACACACTGCAATTGGTAATATTCAAACTGACAGCTACACAATTGCTCTTTCAACTACCCCTGTGGTAGATGGTGATGCTGGTACATCTACTTTCGGTGGAAGTTTAGCCACCGCAACTGAAAATGCACAATATGATGTTTCTACTTTTATTATGGGTACTGTAGTTCCGTCAAAAACTAAAATTGAGACGGCAATATTGACAACTTCTGGAACAAGTCCAAGTGGTTCTGAGACTCCATTTACAAAATCAACAACTAATAGGGTTGTTCCAATTGGTGACAATTATTATTGGACAAGTAATAATTTGGTTGCGTCTGGTATTAATGAAACAAATGAAATGTCTGGTACAAAATCTTTGAGTGTTCCAATAACTTTAACTTCAGAAATTGATTCACTATCTCCTGTACTTGACTTGCAGAGGATGTCAATGATCGCTGTATCAAACAAGATAAATCAGATTGATTCCTCATCAGATGTATATCCTACATCTACATACAAAGCAATGACAGAACCAGAGGGTGATAATCATTCAGCAATTTATCTCACTAAGAAAATTGAACTAGAAACTCCTGCAACTTCTCTAAGAGTTATTTTAGATGCTCGACGGTTTCCCGAAGCAGATATTAAATTATTATTTAAAACTCTACGAGTTGATGATGCATCCAACTTTGAGGAGATGGGTTTTAGATTTTTTAACGATGATGGAACTGTCACTGGGTCTGGTGGGCCAGATGTCATAACTCGACCTTCTCTCACTATTAATGATTATATCGAACATGAATACACTGCTGGTGTGACAGATGATGGTATTGGTTCTCCCCTAGAAGATTTTACTTCTTTTCAGATTAAAATTGTTATGAGGGCAACAAATCAAACTGTTGCACCATTAATTAAAAATCTTCGTGTTCTAGCTTTGGCCACATAATATGTCAAGATATATAAAAATAGAGGATGAAGATAATTACGTTAAAGATTCTAACGGTAGTCATGCAATTATAAATAACAATGTAAACGCATATGAAGTTGCTAAAAAACGTGCAAAAGAGGCACAAAGACATAGAGATGAAATGCGTGAAACAACTAGAGAATTAAATACTTTGAAATCAGAAATGCATGAAATTAAATCTTTACTACAACAATTAGTTAAAGAGAACTAATACCGGAGAATACAATAAATGTCATATCAATCACTTGATCTTGGTTCAGTTGCAAATGATGGCACGGGCGATACACTTCGTGAATCAGGTGATAAAACTAATGACAACTTTCTTGAAATTTATAACTTACTTGGTGACGGCACAGACCTGTCAAGTGGTATCAGTGCAACTGCAACAGTAGTAACTTTAACTGCACCAACAATTTCTGGTGTTGTCGGTGGAACAATTACATCGGCCACAATTACAACTCTAACAGGAACTACTTTTAACGCTGGAACTCTTGCATTAGTTGCTGGTTCTATTACAGACAGTTCTGGTGCGATTAGTTTTGGTAATGAGAACCTAACAACAACAGGATCAGTTACAGCTGCGTCATTAGACATATCTGGTAATGTTGATATAGATGGTACACTTGAAACTGATGCACTAACGATTGATGGTGTTTCACTCTCTGAAACTATTGCTGACACAGTTGGAGCAATGGTTAGTTCCAATACAGAAACAAATATCGCAGTAACATATGATGATGCAGATAACACATTAGACTTTGTTATTGGTACACTCAACCAAAGTACATCAGGAAATGCAGGCACTGCTACTGCACTTGAAACTGCTAGAACTATTCATGGTGTGTCATTTGATGGTACTGCTAATATTGATCTTTCTGAAGTCGTACAAGATACAGTTGGTGCGATGTTCTCTAGTAATACAGAGACAAACATTACTGCAACATATCAGGATGCAGATGGAACAATAGACCTTGTTATTGGTACACTCAATCAAGATACAACTGGTAATGCTGCAACTGCAACTGCATTAGAAACTGCAAGAACTATTGGTGGAACTTCGTTTGATGGTAGTGCAAATATTGCTGTTGCCCTTTCTGCAACTGCTACTGCACTGGAAACTGCTAGAACTATTCACGGAGTTTCTTTTGATGGTACTGCCAATATTGATCTAACAGAAGTTGTACAAGACACAGTGGGAGCCATGTTCTCTAGTAACACGGAGACAGGTATCACAGTAACCTATCAGGATGCAGATGGCACTATTGATCTTGTAGTGGGAACTCTCAATCAGGACACAACGGGTAACGCAGCAACTGCAACCGCATTGGAAACATCACGGACTATTGGTGGTGTATCCTTTGATGGTACAGGCAATATCAACCTGCCGGGTGTAAATACAAGTGGTAACCAAGATACAAGTGGTACGGCTGCAAAAGTTACCGTCACAGATAGCAATGCAAACACAAATTTCCCAGTGGTTTTCCACGATGAGTCGAATGCATTGTTGGATGACACAGGTGCATTACGTTACAATCCAAGCACAGGCGAACTACTTGTTCCAAATCTTACTGTAGCAGGAACGACTACACAGGTCAACACCGTTACAATGAACGCACAAAATGCTGTCGTCTTTGAGGGTGCAACGGCAAATGACTTTGAGACAACTCTAACCATCACAGACCCAACTGCTGATAGAACAATTACCATGCCAGATGCAACTGGTACTATGGCACTAACATCTAGTGATATTACAGGTAACGCAGCAACTGCAACCGCACTTGCAACGGCTAGAACCATTCATGGTGTATCGTTTGATGGCACTGGTAACATAGACCTCACAGAAGTTGTACAAGATACTGTTGGAGCTATGTTTAGTTCTAACACAGAAACAGGTATTACTGTAACTTATCAAGATGCAGATGGCACCATAGACCTCGTTGTTGGTACACTCAATCAGGACACTACAGGTAATGCTGCAACTGCTACCGCATTGGAAACTGCTAGAACCATTCACGGTGTAAGTTTTGATGGCACTGGCAATATTGACCTCACTGAAGTTGTACAAGATACCGTTGGAGCCATGTTTAGTTCTAATACAGAGACAGGTATTGCCGTATCGTATGAAGATGGTGATGGAACCATTGACTTAGTAGTTGGAACTCTAAATCAAGACACAACGGGTAATGCTGCAACTGCTACTGCACTAGAAACAGCAAGAACTATTGGTGGAACTTCGTTTGATGGTACTGCAAATATTGCCGTTGCACTTTCTGCAACTGCTACTGCACTGGAAACTGCTAGAACTATTCATGGTGTATCATTCGATGGCACTGCTAACATTGACCTTACTGAAGTTGTACAAGATACTGTTGGAGCTATGTTTAGTTCTAACACAGAAACAAATATTACTGCAACATATCAGGATGCAGATGGAACCATAGACCTTGTTATTGGTACACTCAATCAGAACACAACTGGAAATGCTGCAACTGCTACTGCTTTAGAAACTGCAAGAACAATTCATGGAGTTTCCTTTGATGGCACTGCCAATATTGACCTCACCGAAGTAGTACAAGATACCATTGGAGCTATGTTCAGTTCTAACACTGAAACAGGGGTGACTGTAACTTATCAGGATGCTGACGGTACGATTGATGTTGTAGTTGGAACTTTGAATCAGGATACCACAGGTAATGCTGCAACTGCTACCGCATTAGAAACTGCAAGAACTATTGGTGGGACTTCATTTGATGGTACTGCAAATATTGCTGTTGCTCTTGCTGACACTGCCACTGCACTTGCAACTGCTAGGACTATTCATGGAGTGTCCTTTGATGGTACTGCCAATATTGATCTCACTGAAGTCGTACAAGATACTGTTGGAGCTATGTTTAGTTCTAACACAGAAACAAATATTACTGCAACATATCAGGATGCAGATGGAACCATAGACCTTGTTATCGGTACACTTAATCAAGATACCACAGGAAGTGCTGCAACTCTAACTACTGCAAGAACAATTGGTGGAGTGTCTTTTGATGGTAGTGCTAACATTAACCTTCCCGGCGTAAATACTGCTGGTAATCAGAATACAAGTGGAACAGCCGCAGTCGCAACGGTTGCAACAACGGTTACTATTACGGATAATGAATCTACAGACGAAAACAACGCTATTGTCTTTACTGCTGGTGGTGATGTTGATGGTGGTAATCTTGGATTAGAATCTGATGGAACACTTACATATAATCCTAGCACTGGTAAGATTACTGCAACGGGATTTGTGGGTGCATTGACAGGTGATGTTACTGGTGATGTTACAGGTAATGCTGACACTGCAACCGCACTTGCAACGGCGAGAACTATTCATGGTGTGTCCTTTGACGGCACTGGTAACATTGACCTCACCGAAGTAGTACAAGACACTGTTGGAGCTATGTTTGGTTCCAACACAGAGACAGGTATTACAGTAACTTATCAAGATGCTGACGGCACTATTGATCTTGTGGTGGGAACACTTAACCAAGATACAACTGGAACCGCAGCAAAAGTTACGGTCACCGATAGCACTGCGAATACAAACTTCCCCGTGACCTTCCACGATGAGTCGAATTCATTGTTGGATGATACAGGTGCATTGCGTTACAACCCAAGTACAGGAACTCTACTTGTTCCAAATCTTGTTGTAGCAGGAACGACTACTCAAGTTGATACTGTGACTATGAATGCAGAGAACGCAGTCATATTTGAAGGTGCAACTGCTGACGATTTCGAAACAACTCTAACCATCACAGACCCAACTGCTGACCGTACACAGAGATTGCTCAACCAAAGTGGTTATATCCCCCTTCTTGCGGCGGTTACAACCACTGCAATTACATCCACACCAGAAGAGCTTAATATTCTGGACGGTGCGACTGTTGTAGTTGGTGAGATTAATGCACTGGACTTGGGTTCGACGGCTGTTGGTAATGCTATTGCTAGTAAGGCGGTCATACTGGACTCCAACAAAGATTATACAGGAATACGAAACTTTACCGTAAGTGGCGAACTTGACGCAGCAACAGGTGATTTCTCTGGTAACGTAGATGTTGATGGTACACTAGAAGCAGATGCAATCACTGTCAACGGTACTGCACTGGATGAGTTCATTTCCGATACAGTTGGTGCGATGGTCAGTAGTAATACTGAAACAGGTATTGCAGTGACTTATCAGGATGCTGACAATACGATAGACTTTGCCCTCAATGCCGCACAAACTACTATAACAAGTTTGTTGGCCACTGATATCAAAATTGGTGAGGATGACCAGACCAAGATTGACTTTGAGACTGCTGACACAATTAACTTTTATGCAGGAAATGAAAAACAATTAATACTTACAGATGGTGCTTTAACTCCCGGCGCTGATAATATTTTAGACCTTGGTAGTAGTAGTGTAGAATTTAAAGATGCCTACTTTGATGGTACAGTTACATCAGATGCATTTGCTGGTCCTCTAACGGGTAATGTTACAGGTAATGCTGATACCGCAACTGCACTCGCAACTGCTAGGACAATTGGCGGTGTATCATTTGATGGTAGTGCTAATATTAATTTGCCGGGTGTCAATACTGCTGGTAATCAGAATACAAGTGGGACAGCAGCAGTTGCAACAACAGTAACCATAACGGACAATGAATCTACAGACGAAGACAACGCTATTGTGTTTACTGCTGGTGGAGATGTTGACGGTGGTAATCTTGGATTAGAATCAGACGGAACCTTAACATACAACCCAAGCACTGGTAAGATTACTGCTACAGGATTTGTAGGAACACTAACTGGTAATGTAACAGGCAATACATCTGGTACTGCTGCTACGGTCACATCTGCTGCTCAAACAAATATCACTTCAGTAGGAACATTAACCGCACTTCAAGTAGATAATATTAATATCAACGGTAATGCAATAACAAGTACTGCTGGTACGGACTTAACAATCACTCCATTAGCAGGACAACAGATTGTTCTTGATGGAACAATAGTAGTTGATGCTGGTGTGGTTACAGGTGCAACAAGCATTACATCAACAGCATTTGTTGGTGATATAACTGGTGATGTTACAGGTAATGCAGATACGGCAACCACACTTGCAACTGCTAGAACAATTGGTGGTACATCATTTGATGGTTCTGCAAATATTGATGTTGCACTTGCTACACTTGCTACCACTGTTACTATTACTGATAATGAATCTACGAACGAGGACAACGCCCTTATCTTCGCTGCTGGTGGCGATGTTGACGGAGGTAACTTAGGTCTAGAATCAGATGGTACACTAACATACAATCCTAGTACTGGTAAAGTAACTGCCACGGGATTTGTAGGAACACTTACTGGTGATGTTACAGGTGATGTTACAGGTAATGCAGATACGGCAACTGTACTTGCAACGGCTAGAACTATCGGTGGTGTATCATTTAATGGTAGTGCTAACATTAACCTACCTGGCGTTAACACTGCTGGTAACCAGAATACCTCTGGTAGTGCTGCAACTCTAACTACTGCTAGAACAATTGGTGGAACCTCATTTGATGGTAGTGCAAATATTGATGTTGCACTAGCAACACTTGCAACAACAGTCACTATTACTGATAATGAATCTACGGACGAGGACAACGCCCTTATCTTTACTGCTGGTGGCAATGTTGACGGAGGTAACTTAGGTCTAGAATCAGATGGTACACTAACATACAACCCAAGTACAGGTAAAGTAACTGCAACTGGATTTGTAGGAACATTAACTGGTGATGTTACAGGTGATGTTACAGGTGATGTAACAGGTAATGCTGATACAGCAACTGTACTTGCGACAGCCAGAACTATTGGTGGTGTATCCTTTAACGGTAGTGCTAACATTGACCTTCCCGGCGTAAATAGTGCTGGTAACCAGAATACCTCTGGTTCTGCTGCAACTCTAACTACCGCAAGAACTATCGGTGGAACCTCGTTTGATGGTAGTGCAAATATTGATGTTGCACTAGCAACACTTGCTACTACTGTTACAGTCTCCGATAGCACTGCGAATACAAACTTCCCAGTGGTCTTCAACGATGAATCTAATGCACTTTTGGATGATACTGGTGCATTGCGTTACAACCCAAGTACAGGAACTCTACTTGTTCCAAATCTTGTTGTAGCAGGAACGACTACTCAGGTTGACACTGTTACTATGGAGGCAGCGAATGCTATAGTATTTGAGGGTGCAACTGCTGACGCATATGAAACAACCCTTACGATCACAGACCCAACTGCTGATCGTACTATTACTTTGCCTGATGTAACAGGTACAGTTGCATTAACTTCTAGTAACATTACAGGAAGTGCTGCAACTCTAACTACTGCTAGAACAATTGGTGGGGTTTCGTTTGATGGTTCTGCTAACATTAACCTTCCCGGTGTAAATATTGCTGGTAATCAGAACACAACAGGAAGTGCTGCAACTCTAACGACAGCTAGAACAATTGGTGGGGTTTCGTTTGATGGTTCTGCTAACATTAACCTTCCCGGTGTAAATAGTGCTGGTAATCAGAACACAAGTGGTACTGCTGCTACTGTTACTGGTGCAGCTCAAACAAATATCACTTCATTGGGTACACTAACCGCCCTTACAGTTGATAACATTATCATTAATGGAACAAACATTGGTCACACTTCTGACACAGATTCTATAGCGATTGCCTCAAATGGTGTGGTTACGTTCTCACAGGCACCAGTATTCCCCGATGGGTCCATTGCGATTGCTGATCTAGATATCGACGGCGCAACAGACATAGGGGCTGCACTTGCTGATGCAGACTTGTTCATCGTTGATGATGGTGCTGGTGGTACAAATAGAAAATCAACACTTGCAAGACTAAAAACTTATATGTCTGCTGGGTCAACTGTTTCTGCCGATGATATCAATGCTGGGGATGCCGCAGTTACCATAACAACATCCAGTGGTAACATTACAATTGATGCTGCAGCCGACGATAGTGACATTATCCTCAAGGGAACAGATGGTACTGTAGATACAACATATCTAACGATTGATGGTAGTGCTGCTGGTGAAGCAACATTTAACGCAGGGATTGTGATTGCTGATGCTGGAACTATCGGTAGTGCCAGTGACAAAGATGCCATTGCGATTGCTTCTGATGGTGTTGTTACCATGAATCAGATACCAGTTTTCAGTGCCGGTATTAATGTTTCTGGTGGTAGTATTGCAGGAACACTTTCTACTGCTGCTCAAGGTAATATTACATCACTTGGTACACTCACCGCTCTAACTGTTGACAATGTTGTTATCAATGGCGCAACAATAGGCCACGGAGATGACACTGATTTGATGACGGTTGCTGATGGTATATTGACCGTTGCTGGTGAAGTTTCTATGACCACTCTAGATATTGGTGGAACCAATGTTACATCAACTGCAGCTGAACTTAATGTTCTAGATGGTATTACTGCCGTGGTTGGAGAACTTAACGCACTGGACTTGGGTTCGACTGCCGTTGGTAATGCCATTGCAAGTAAAGCGGTCATACTGGACTCCAATAAAGATTATACAGGAATACGAAACTTTACAATTGATGGCGACTTAGATGTTGGTGATGACCTCAAGCTAACTTCAGATGCTGCTCTAATATCATTTGGCGCAAATTCAGAAATCACAATGACTCACGTTCATGATACGGGTCTTACTCTAACACATACTGCTACGGGTGACAATACGCCTATGGTGCTTCAACTGAAGTCCGAAGAGGATATTGTTGAAGCAAACGAGGTTATTGCATCCATAGAGTTTGCTGCCGGTGACTCAGATGGTACTGATGGTGCTACCGTTGCTGCTGGTATTCATGCAATCGCAGAAGGTACATTCTCTGCTAGTGCGAATGCAACGAAACTAGTATTTACAACGGGTGTGTCTGAGACTGCTGCATCCTCTGCAACTGCCAAGATGACATTAAGTTCTGCTGGACTTCTAACCATTGCAGATGACCTTGTTATTAAAGATGGTGGTACAATTGGTGTTGCAAGCGATGCAGATGCAATTACAATCGCAAGTAATGGTCAAGTAACTCTTACACAAACACTAATAGGAACTGCGTTAGATATCTCTGGTGACGTAGATGTTGATGGTACACTAGAAGCAGATGCAATCACTGTCAATGGCACTGCACTTGCAGAATTCATTAGTGATACTGCTGGTGCGATGGTTAGTTCTAACACAGAAACGGGTATTGCCGTAACTTATCAGGACGCTGACAATACCATAGACTTTGCAATTAATGCTGCACAAACCACTATCACAAGTTTGCTGGCCACCGATATTAAGATTGGTGAAGATGACCAGACCAAGATTGACTTTGAGACTGCTGACGAAATACACTTCTATGCAGCAAATGCTCATCAGGTTAAAATCGTAGATGGGGCTATTGTTCCCGCAACAGACGATGATGTTGATTTAGGTACGAGTTCAGCAGAATTTAAGAATGCTTTCTTTGACGGTACAGTTACATCAGATGCATTTGCTGGTCCTCTGACGGGTAATGTTACAGGTAATGCTGATACCGCTAGCAAGCTTGCAACTGCAAGAACCATAGGTGGTGTATCATTTGATGGTAGTGCTAATATCAACCTTCCCGGTGTAAATAGTGCTGGTAATCAAAATACAAGTGGTAGTGCTGCAACTCTAACTACCGCAAGAACTATTGGTGGAACCTCGTTTGATGGTTCTGCAAATATTGATGTTGCACTAGCTACACTTGCTACTACTGTTACTATCACGGATAACGAATCTACAGATGAAAACAATGCGATCATCTTTGCTGCTGGTGGAGATATTGATGGTGGTAATCTTGGACTAGAATCAGATGGAACATTAACATACAATCCTAGTACAGGTAAAGTAACTGCTACAGGATTTGTAGGAACACTAACTGGTAATGTAACAGGCAATACATCTGGTACAGCCGCAACTGTTACAGGTGCAGCCCAAACAAATATCACTTCAGTAGGTACATTAACCGCACTACAAGTAGATAATATTAACATTAATGGTAATGCTATTACGAGTACTGCTGGTGTAGACCTAACGATCACGCCATTAACAGGACAACAGATTGTTCTTGATGGTACGATTGTCATTGACGCTGGTGTGGTTACAGGTGCAACAAGTATTACTTCAACAGATTTTGTTGGTGATATAACTGGTGATGTGACAGGTAATGCTGATACAGCAACTGTACTTGCAACGGCTAGAACTATCGGTGGTGTATCATTTAATGGTTCTGCTAACATTAACCTTCCCGGTGTCAATAGTGCTGGTAACCAAAATACATCTGGTAGTGCGGCAACTCTAACTACCGCAAGAACTATCGGTGGAACCTCATTTGATGGTTCTGCAAATATTGATGTTGCACTAGCCACACTTGCTACTACTGCTACAGTCTCCGATAGCACTGCAAACACGAACTTCCCAGTGGTCTTTCACGATGAGTCAAATGCTCTATTAGATGATACGGGTGCATTGCGTTACAACCCAAGCACAGGAACCTTACTTGTTCCAAATCTTGTTGTGGCGGGAACAACTACTCAGGTTGACACGGTTACGATGAATGCACAAAATGCTGTTGTGTTTGAGGGTGCAACTGCTGACGATCATGAAACAACACTTACAATCATTGACCCAACTGGCGATAGAACAATCAATCTACCAAACGTGAGTGGTACAATTCCTGTACTGGCGGCCGCATCAACCACACAGATTACTTCTACTCCAGAAGAGCTTAATATTCTAGATGGTGTTACATCTACAGCAGCAGAACTGAATATTCTGGATGGTGTTACATCTACAGCAGCGGAACTTAATATTCTGGATGGTGTTACATCTACAGCAGCGGAACTTAATATTCTGGATGGTGTTACATCAACTGCTGCTGAACTAAACATTCTTGATGGGGCAACGGTTGTCGTTGGTGAAATCAACGCATTGGATTTAGGCTCTACTGCTGTAGGTAATGCCATCGCAAGTAAAGCAGTCATATTGGACTCCAACAAAGATTATACAGGAATGCGAAATCTGACTATCAGTGGTGAGATCGACGCCGCCACTGGTGACTTCTCAGGTGCGGTAGACATTGCTGGCGCTACAACAACTGCTGCCATAACCGCTAGTGGTATTATCAAAACGGATGATGCTACAGAAGCAACCTCTACTACAAACGGTTCATTACAGACTGATGGTGGCTTATCTGTAGTCAAAGATATCGTTGCTGGTGATGACATCAAGCTTCTATCAGACGCTGCTGTTGTAGCATTTGGTGCAAACTCCGAAATTACTCTTACTCATGTTCCTGATGTTGGTCTTACATTAACTCATGTTGAAGGCGGCAATTCCGGCATCCCAGTTGTTTTCCAATTGAAATCTGAAGAAGATGCAATTGTAGCAAACGAGGTTATTGCATCTCTTGAGTTTGCTGCTGGTGATTCTGATGGAACAGACGGTGCAACAGTCGCTGCTGGTATTCATGCGATTGCTGAAGGAACATTCTCTGCTAGTGCCAATCCGACTAAATTGGTCTTTACCACTGGTGTATCCGAGACTGCTGCTTCTAGTGCTACCGCTAAAGCGACACTAAGTTCAATCGGTGACTTCCAAGTTGCTGGTGACTTAGTAGTTAAAGATGGCGGTCTTATTGGTTCTGCTAGTGACTTGGATGCTATAGCAATTGCCTCTGATGGTGTAGTAACTATGAATCAGATACCAGTATTCAGTGCTGGTATTAATGTTTCTAGTGGTACTATTGCAGGAACACTTTCTACTGCTGCTCAAACAAATATCACTTCAGTAGGAACATTAACCGCACTTCAAGTAGATAATATTAATATCAACGGTAATGCAATAACAAGTACTGCTGGTGTAGACCTAACGATCACGCCATTAACAGGACAACAGATTGTTCTTGATGGAACAATAATTATTGACGCTGGTGTGGTTACTGGGGCAACAAGTATTACTTCAACAGATTTTGTTGGTGATATAACTGGTGATGTTACAGGTAATGCTGATACAGCAACTACACTGGCGACAGCCAGAACTATTGGTGGGGTTTCGTTTGATGGTTCTGCTAACATTAACCTTCCCGGTGTCAATAGTGCTGGTAACCAAAATACATCTGGTAGTGCTGCAACTCTAACGACAGCTAGAACAATTGGTGGGGTTTCGTTTGATGGTTCTGCTAACATTAACCTTCCCGGTGTAAATAGTGCTGGTAACCAAAATACATCTGGTAGTGCCGCAACTGTTACAGGTGCAGCCCAAACAAATATCACTTCAGTGGGCACACTGACAGCATTGACTGTTGATAACATTATCATTAATGGCACAAATATTGGTCATACTTCTGACACAGATTCTATAGCGATTGCCGCAGATGGTGTTGTAACATTCTCACAAATACCAGTTCTTCCTGCAAACTCAATCGATAGTGCTGCTTACGTTGATGGTTCTATTGATAGAGAGCATCTTGCAGCAGATATTATTGATGGAACTAAAATTGCTGATAATGCTATTAACTCTGAACATTACGCAGCGGATTCTATTGATGAAGAGCATATTGCTAATGATGCTGTTGGTGCAGCAGAACTTAAAACCCTTTCAACTCTGTTGATTAAAAACTCTGCTGGCACTACACTGAAAACTTGTCATACTGCGGGTGCATAAATATGAGTAATATGGAGAATAATTAAATGACAGCACGGTCACCCCTATGGTATAATAGCGGCAATCTTCAAGAGATGACCTCCGCTGAGATTGTTGAATGGCAAAAGGCAGCAATTTATGTTTATGCTCAGTCTCCAACATCAGTACTTACTGTTGTTGGCGGCTCGGGTAACCTTGCTGCTATGAGTGATACAAGAAAAACGGCGGGTGCTTCTTCTACAAATGTATCTGCTTTTGTTGCTGAAACCAGTACTGCTGAACCCGGCACTACTACCGTTTCATATGACAAGGTTACTCAAACACTTACTACAAGTGGTGTTGGCCAAGTTTCTGATACTGGCAAATCCTATCCTGTTTATTATGACGGTAGTGGAAACATTCAAGCAATGAATCTTACAGATTTTAGAGATACTTTTATTGCCCCCGCAATTACTCTAATGGTATCAGGCTCAGAATCAAACAATACTGGTGGAACTTATACGATTACAACTTCTTCAACGGCGCCGGCAGGATATACTAATGTGTCTACTACTGCTGTGTTTGTCGATACTCGTGCAAACACAGCTGCGTATACTGCTGCTGGTATTCCAGAAACATTGGATCAACCTACTACGATAACTAGTTATTTTCTTCACAGAAGGAATGGTGCAGATAGTACACCAACTAGAAATCTGTTGCTTATCAACGGTGACAATGATTTGCAAGAAGGCGCAACTGCTACAATGAAATCTTTGATAGGAAACTGGATACGTTATGATGCTGCTAACACCGTTGGTCAAAAAATCACATATACGATGGCAACATCTGGTGGTAGTACAAGGGGTACTGCTATTGTTGATACACGTCTTAACGGCGCTGGTAATTACCAACAAAAACTGATCAACGCCGATGACTATCGTTCACAGGAATTCCCGAATGGTAGTGCAGCAACAATAACAACATATAATCTTAGGATTGCTAAATCTTAATAAAGAGTGGGAGATATTAATGTCATATTTATGGACAGATAAAATTACAGATTACTATTACAGCAATCCAGAATTGGATACTGTTGCAGTTCTGTGGACAGACCCAGATGATGGTCTTGTCAGAGAACATTATATTCTGGTAGATGAAGAAGATGAACAGTGGAGAGATTTTGTAAAAGTAGTTTCTTATGAGGATATAGATAAACGTACTCAGGTTCGTCATGAAGAGTTTCGTGAACAATTTAGAGAAGCATTTCGAGAATGGACTGTAAGAAATGAAGAAATAAATGAAGATGACATACAAAATACAAATCAATCAACTAATACAACTAATATTGAAGATGTAATTATTAATTTTATCTCAGAATTTGATAATACAGAGGCCGATCAAAAAGAAAAGTTGTTTAAACTTAAACTCAAGGTTTTTGAACAAGACGTTGTGAAAAACTCAGGTTCAGACGATAAATTTAAAAACGCAAAAACATTTATTCGTAAGGCAGACAATCCTATAGAAATTCTATTAGGATACATGGTATTTACAAATGGTGCTGAGATCAAGATGTCCGATATAGAAAAGTTTAAAGTTGAGGGGGTTTATATTCCGATAAAATAATGATGAATAATATATTATGTATGAAGTGGGGAGATAAGTATGATGACTCCTATGTTGAGAAGTTAAAAGAACAGTGCGAGGCAAACTGTTCTGTCCCCTTTAAGTTCTGGTGTTTTACCGACAAGCCAGAAAAAGACTGGCACATTCCAATTCCAACTACACTAGATGAGTTTTATGATGAGGACCGTGGTTTCTTCTGGGCGTATCGTAAGTGTTATATGTTTAGACCTGATCTTATTAGTGGTGATGGTAAATCTTTCCCAGACAATTCCAAGTTTCTTTTCCTTGATCTTGATGTTATCATTCATCAAGACTTAAAGTATTTCTTTGATTTACCTAACGACAAGCCTTGGATTGTTCGTGGGTGGTGGAATAATATTCATACTGTTAAACAAAACTATGCAAAGCATAAATCAACACCTCTTAATTCATCAGTCATAGTATGGAAGAAGGACCAGATGATGCCTGTGTGGAATCATGTTGTGAAACATCCCGAACTTGTTTTCTTTACATACCCAAGTTTGGATAACTACTTTGCCCACCATTGGTATGATCCTTGGAAAGAAGATGAGGGATTTTTGCAAGGATTTCCACAAGGAGATATATATTCATGGTATAAGGGAAATATTTTTCCTGATGATATGGAGAAAAATAAAATAAGAGAAGACCACAAAATTTGTTTGTTTAATAATAGTGCAGAAACTAGTGATGTTGAGGAGTTAAAATCGTTATGGAATATTTGAAATTTACTCCAGAGTTAGCTCACGATTGGAAAAACGCATTATCAACTTCAGAACCATATGTGTTCAAAAGAGTATTGGATTCCATGAACCGATCTCAATTAGAAAGTAAGTTGTGGATAATCCAAGAATTAATCAAGTTAGAAATTAAACCAAAAAGAGTTGCAATACTTGCTGGGTGGTACTCACAATATATCATTCCTCTTTTGATAGAACACGGTGTTGAGTTCATTTATAATTTTGAAATTGATCGTGACGCTAAAGACATATCTTACAAGTTTAATAAAAGATATAAGGATCAAGAGAAATACGAATGTCACATAACGGATGTTATGTTTGAAAAAATTGCTAAAAAAGAAGAAAAGTTTGGAGTCTTTGATCTTATTATAAACACTTCCTGTGAACATATGTATCCCATGCATAGATTTCGTAAAATTAATACAAGTGTTTCTAGTGATGGTCACGGTTATGGTTCTGATGCGGTATTCGGTGGTGATCCAATATATGTTTTGCAATCTACAAACGAGGATAAATATGAGGACCACATCAATTGCGTGAGTGGTCCAGAAGAACTTGCAGAACAGGCGAAACTGATTGATGTTGTATACAGCGGAACAAAGGTTCTGGACAACGGCATGAACAGATTTATGGTGATTGGTAAATGAAAAAAAATAAAATCGTAGATTGGTGTAGAGATAATGATGTCTGGTATCTCAAGATGGACATAGAGATACCAGAGGTTTGCATTCAAGAAGCACAAGCAGTATATGATGAGGGGTTCTTTGTAGATCATAGATATGGTGATGGAGATGGTTGGTGTTCTGCGGCCATACACAGTTTTGTGGAGAAAGGTTCTGACCCATCACTAGGGTGGTATCACACAAAAAATCCAAATGGTCATGGATTAACTGAGGATACTGTTGATTGGGGATGGACAGAGGTTGCAGAGGTCGCACCTGAGACTAAAAGATGGTTGGAAGATTTTCCACACAGAAATTATCGACGTTTGCGATTTATGTTATTGGAACCGAATGGAACAATTGAAGCACATAACGATTCAAATGAGAAAAGAGACAAAGAAGGTAGGACAAGAAACATTGCTGGCGCAATCAATCTAGCCTTCTATCAACCAGAGAATTGTTATCTGAGACGCACAGACACAAAGGAAGAGTTGCCATTTGAAAACTGCACTGGGTTTTGGTTTGACAATGGCGTAAATCATGAAGCATTAAATAGTTCAAACGAGAATAGGTTCCACTTCATTATGCACGGTGGTTTCAATAAGGAACGTGAAGAACTTATGAAGAGGTCGTTAGTCAAACAGTTTGGTAAAGATGTATTGAGAGAGATCAATGAATAGCTTTGATGAATTTGTTACCCTGTGGGTGGGTGAAACACATAATAAAAAAATATACAAGAGATTTAAAGATATGTTGTTTCTGGTAGTTTATCCAGACAAACTAAAGTGGGATTTTGGAATAGAGAAACAAACCCAAACTACTACATTTATGATTTCTGGTGGGGCAACTGGTTCGGGTACTGGACACGATGTTCATTTTTGTTATAGAAGTGAAGTTCATGATGTTCTTTTAAATTGTGATCATACCCATGCTATGATTGTATCAGTTGGTATGGTATTTGATATGGTATCTGGTGGTCCAGAGAAAAGACAAACACCGATAACAGACTTCTATGATTTTGTGGAGAGTGGTAAGTTTTGCAAAGCACACATAATGGCAAAACCAGACCGTAAAGCATATTTTCACCATCAACATATGAATTTAAATTTGACAATGTGGAAGGATATTGGAGCTCCAGATATGTCTGATAGATATGATGTTATTAAACGATCCCCCGACAATTTCCATGATGACTATACCCCGCCATGGATTGAGATAGAAGGGATGCCTACTATCACGAATTTTACCCATTCTGAAAGATCAAGGAAATCTTTTTCATATTATAGAGATCATCAGACTGAAGCTTGGAAAGACCTTGATAATGTAGATTTAAATGACTACTATTTTAGTAGATTTATGACAAGAATACGAAAACAATTTTATATAGAGAATACAGAAAGAGTTGGAGAACTACCCACGGAAAAATTTGATATTATATTTTCTACTACGGCAGGTCAACGTGCTGCACTAATTGTAGACAGATTGGATTTTGACGGTGAGGTTGTGTTGTTTGATTATTGTCAAGAAAATTTGGATATAAAACAAATGATTGTAGAAATGAACATGTCTTTAAAGGAAATTGGTTATTACAGTAAAAGACTTACTCACAATATGGTAATGCCTGATTCTATTTCATCTAAAAATGCAAAGCGAGATATGCCTGCATTTGAAGATTTGAGAAAATTAGAACAAAAAATGCACAATGATTATGACATTGAATACTGGTTGATGGACTTGATATCACCAAATTATGACAGACTCTTGAAAAAAATTAAAGGTAAAACTATATTTTTTGACGCAACTAACATTTTCTGTTATCACATGTCACACGCATATTATACTCTAGATGAATTGGTGAATGCGTATAATAACTTACTGGATGTTTTAAAACACGCAGATGGAGCTTATTTACGAGGATGGACTCCAACAAAACAGAGATATGATAAATGGATATCGTAGCAGTTCGTATCGGTGATAAGTATGGTCCAGAGTATGAGACATACCTAGAGAACAAGTTACCAGAGTATAACTTTATCTGGGTTCATGAACCATATCATCCAGACGTAACTTTGCAGTGGAACAAGATGTGGGGTATGCAGATGGACACTGATGAACCTATCTGTGTAATGGACATTGATATTTTGCTTGTGGGTGAATATAAAAAGGTATTTGACTATCCAATAAAGCCGGGACAGTTTCTTGCAATGCCGGGGTGGTGGAGAAATGATTCCGACACTTATGAGATTAATGGTGGGTTCTTTAAATACTACCCAAAGGAATGCAAATATATCTATGATAAGTTCATGGAAGACATTCATCATTGGCAACAATTCTATATTAAGAATGGACAGACTAGTGGGCCTGTTAATGGTGAACAATACTTTGTAGAGGATAACTTGAGGGAAAGACTAGAATTGATCACACTACCTAAAGAGTGGTTTACCAGATGGGTTGCTGATGATAAAGTAATTGATTTTAAAAATAACAGAACTTGGCAATACAAAATGACTGAGAGATATAAAAAGGTGACAGGAAACGATTGGATATATATGGGTGGGGAGTTTCATCCTGATATAAAGTTTGTGCATTTCACAAACCACAGAAACAAACCACATGAATGGAGAGACTATGAAAGTTTTCGCAGCAACTAGCTCTTCCTCAGATAGTGTCGCTATGTTGTACAAACTTCTCACTGAAACTAAAGATGATGTGATATCAAGGATACTTCACCTAGACGCATCTGATCAGGATTTAGCACAGTATCCTATTGTCTGTAATTGGTTGAAAGAAAATGTTCGTGATTTTGATTTTGATTTTTCAGAGTTTGAAGATCGTGCTAGTGATACCATGTTAGAAACTATAAGATCAAAAAATTATAATGTTGCATTGTTGTCAGAGACGCACGATGTTGATTTGATATGTCTTGGTATAAATACATATAATTGGAGTCATTCTACTTGGTATTTTCAAACGACAGAACCGATTGAAAATTTTTATGCAAAAGGCAATCTATATTCTAGAGTAGATCATTCCATTCTTAGAGATTACACAGATATCCCTATCGACTGGCCGTTGATGAATCGTAAAACTAAACCTATGGGTCGGTGGCAAACGTGGGAATCTTTACCACAGGAACTACAAAAATTAGTTTCTCAATGTCCTTGTGGAAAGTGTGCTAAATGTAAATGTCTGGATTGGTATAATAAAAAGAAAAATGAAGGATTTAATGCAGAAGAGCTTGATGATCTTATTATGAAAGAAGGAAAATACGGAAAATATTACACAAAAGAGGGTATTACAGAAACCAGACATGATGCTTATGCAGATCAGAAATTTCCAGTTTGGAGTCCGGCAACACCCAGTTATCAAGCATTACCACCAAAACCTCACAATAAGTGATATCCTACATAAACCAAATGTTATAAATATATAAAAAAGGATATCTTCATGGCCATACCTACAAGTAAATCAACATTCAAAGATTATTGTTTTAGGGCACTAGGTTCTGGTGTCATTGATATTAATGTATCAGATGATCAGGCAGATGACCGTATTGATGAAGCACTACAATTCTTTGCACAGTATCACTATGACGGTATTGAGAAGATGTATCTCAAACATCTTATTACCGAGGAAGATGTCGCAAGAGGAAAAGCAAATATTTCCTCAACTGGAACGGATTCAGCTGACAGTACTATTACTGATACATTTTTAGAAGGTACTAATTTTATCCCAATGCCTTCTGCTGTTATTTCGGTTATACAGGTTTGGCCGTTCACTGATACTGGCGGTGGTAGTAGTATGTTTGATGTTAAATATCAATTACGTCTTAATGACTTGTATGACCTATCATCTACATCTGTTATTCAGTATCAGATGGCTATGGACAACCTCGACCTTCTGGAACACATCCTTGTTGGTGAACAACCAATTCGATATAGTCAACATCAGAATCGTTTATACATAGATGCTGATTGGTCGAACGCTTTTACTGCTGGACAAGACTATATTATTGTAGAATGTTATCGCAAAATAGACCCAGCAACGTATACAGATATCTTTGACGATATATTTCTCAAGAGATATGCAACCACACTAATCAAACAACAGTGGGGTGCAAACCTATCTAAATTCAGTGGTGTTGCAATGCTTGGTGGTGTTACTATGAATGGAGAAACTATCTATACACAGGCATTAGAGGAGAAAAATAAGTTAGAGGAACAAATCCAACTTACGTTTGAGTTGCCAGTTAATTACATGATAGGATAATTCATGGCCGTTAATAAACATTTTCATACGAGCGGCGTATCTGCAATTGCATCTGAACAATCTTTATATGCTAACTTGGTTACAGAAGCTATTCACCATAGGGGTCATGATGTGTATTATCTTGACCGTACACTTGTTGCTGAAGACAATGTTCTTGGTGAGGATTCTCTGTCTAAATTTAATACACAATCTTCTATTGAAATGTACATGGAAGACTCTGGTGGTGGGTTTGCAGGAGAACGTGAGCTTATGTCTCAGTTTGGTTTGCAAAACCTTAGTGAAGCAACTTTCGTTGTAAGTAAAACAAAGTTTCAAGAAAAAACAAAACAATTACAAATAGAAACGGCAACAGACTCAACATCATCTGGTTCTATCCAATTGGAATCTGGTACGGTATCTGATAGTCAAATATCCTATATTCTAAACGAAACTGATGCAACTGATGCTGACAGGCCATTTGAGGGTGATGCAATTTATCACCCAACACTAAAGAAATTGTTTCAGATTAACTTTGTTGATCATGATAATCCTTTTCACCAGTTAGATAGTAATCCTGTTTATAAATTAAAATGTCGTCTGTTTGATTATGGTTCAGAAGAACTCAGTACTGGTATTGCTGAAATTGATGCAATCGCAGGCGATCTATCAATTTCAAATTCTGATTTTCAGTTTACACTTGAAAATGAAAGTATTATTGGTCAGCCACTTACAATAGGTATGAGTGGATTTACTTTAGATGCAACGAATGTTACCCTTGACCAAACACAAATTAACGAAGACCCAGATTCATATGGTGAAAGGTTAATACTTGAAAATGGTAGTTTCCTTATATCGGAAGAATATATAATTGGTGATGGTGTCACTGATAAAACTGCTCAGAACGAGTTGTTTGATGACTTAGATGATACTGTTCTAGACTTTAGTGAGTCAAATCCATTTGGTGATGCAGGAGGATTATAATGACTACAGGACAAGTTATTTCATCTGAACAATCACTATATGCAAACTTGATTGCAGAAGCAATTCAAATTCACGGACATGATGTATATTATCTTGACCGCACACTGGTTGCAGAAGATACAGTTCTGGGAGAGGATTCTTTATCTAAGTTTAACACTCAGGCTCCTATAGAAATGTATATGGAAAATTCTGATGGTGGATATGCGGGTGAACAAGAAGTGATAACTCAGTTTGGTTTAGAAAATCTAAGTGAAGCAACTTTTGTAGTTAGTAAGGTAAGATTTCAAGAAAAGACAAAACAAATACAAATTGAAGATGGTACAGATTCAACATCGTCTGGTTCAATTCTTTTAGAATCTGGGTCAATAGCAACATCTAAACTGGAAGGCGAAACATTTTATATTCTAAATGAAACGGATGCGACTGATGCTGATAGACCTTTAGAGGGTGACGCAATTTATCATCCACTACTTAAAAAATTATTTGAAATTAACTTTGTAGATCATGATGATCCTTTTCATCAACTTGATACCAATCCAGTATATAAAATGCGATGCCGACTGTTTGATTATGGTTCAGAAGCACTCGACACAGGTATTACAGATATTGATGCGATTGAAGATTCTCTCTCAATTGCAAGTCATCAATTAAATCTTGAGGACGAAACAGGAAGTATTCTACTTGAAACTGGTGGTGACGAATATATTATACAGGAAGACTATATAGTAGGTGATGGAGTAACGGATAAGACAGCTCAAAATGAGTTGTTTGAAACATTGGATGATACGATACTGGACTTCAGTGAATCGAATCCATTTGGTGATGCAGGGAGTGCAGATTAATGAAGGAGACGGTATAATGTTGGGAACCCAGTTCTACCACGAAACAATACGCAACATCGTTGTTGGTTTCGGAACAATTTTTAATAATATTCAATTAGTTCGTAAGGATAACTCTGGTGTAATTCAACAGACCATGAAAGTGCCTTTGGCATATGGTCCAAGACAGAAGTTTCTTGTTCGTCTTGCTGATGATGCAGACCTGAGTAAAGCTGCTGCGGTTACTTTACCTCGTATTGGTTTCGAAATTACGGGTCTTACATATGATCCCGGCCGAAAATTAAATCGTGTGCAGAAGTTTAAAAAAGTTAAGGGCGATAAGTCAGAACAGTTAGACACGCAATATATGCCTGTTCCTTATAATATTGATTTTGAACTTTACATTCTTGCAAAACAGTCGGATGATGCTCTACAAATTGTTGAACAAATTCTTCCTTACTTTCAACCAGACTACACGATCACGATGAATGATAACGCTGATATGGGTGTCAAAAAAGACATTCCCGTTATTCTCAACAGTATTTCTTACGAGGATGATTATCAGGGAGACTTTACGACAAGAAGAGCTATCATTTATACATTGTCTTTCACATGTAAATTTTATCTCTATGGTCCTGTTACATCCAGTAAGGTTATCAAGACGGTACAGGTTGATGCATACACTGATATGCCTGACCAATCACCAACACGACAACAGAGACTTACTGTCACGCCAAACCCAACCAGTGCTGATGCTGATGACGATTTTGGTTTCAATGAGGTTCATTCTTTCTTTGAAGATGCGAAGACTCACAATCCAGTGACGGGTGAGGATGAGTGATAACATGTTTCATTATGCAGATGTGCCTTTATCGGTAATTGATAATCTAATAAATTTAGAAGAAGAGTTACAAGTATTAAATCGGACTCGAAAATTTGCGTATGAAAGTAAAGAAAATTATTTGGGATATAGAAAAATATCCGACAGTGGGTTGCCAATAGATAAAATGAGTGATTCAATGCAGGGTCACACTAATTTAGAAATTTTCACTGAAGATGAAAAGGATAGTTCACGCAAACTTTTCAATGAAATTCTAAAACCAATTATTGGATATGAACCAAATACTCAAGGTAGGTATGGGTATTACAAAGAACCAATTCATATACACAATGATGGTGAAAATTATCTGGGCGATGATTGGAAATCGCATAACAGAACAGGACAAAAACCTCGGCCTGCAAACACAACAATATTCTTTCCACTAAGATGTTACAAAGAAGATGGAAGTACGGGAACAACTGAGACTGTATACTTTGATCAAAAAACTCCTTGGTCTGCAAAATCTGGAATTGATATTGAGAATGACGATCAAAAGTTTTATAGAAAACATGGCACAACTGGGTGGCAATTAGATTATGATTACAGTGATTTAGTAGGATACACTAACAAACCTTTTGATTCAGATGTTTGGGTAGAACACCTACAACACCACCCAATTGAGATGTTACATGGGTTTAGTTTTGCAGCATCTATTCCTTGGAATATTGGTCAGGTTTTGATGTTTGAGACTTCAAGAATTCACTGTAGTTCTTATATGGAAGATTGTTTTGGTAAAGACTGTTTTCTTGTGAAGGTCAACACAAATTTATGGAATTGAACCATGAAAATACTCATACCATTTTCAGGCGGTATCAACTCTACATACTCACTTTATCGTTGGTTAACTGAAACTGACGCTGATGTTTTTGTTCGATATGGATTTGATCAATTTGAAAATGATGACTACCGTTCAGAAGAACTTGAGAGAGTTCAAAATGTATCACACTTCCTCAAAAAACAATATCGTAATTTTAATTTAGAAATGGGTGAGTTTCCCAAAAAATATGTCGAAGAGCGTATTCCTATTCGGTCAGGATTTAAAAAAGGAAAATTTAATATTGGTGCGCTTAAGCCAAGATATTTTGGAATTACTAAATGGTGTTTTGAAACCAATGTTGATGCAGTATCAATTGGTGTGTCTTTAGAAAATACCTCAACACAGGGTTATGAATTGAGTCGTCGGGAATCTGGTATTGAAAATATTGGTGTTGATATATATTTGGGCGGTGTGCGAGAGTTAGTTCCAGTGTCCACTGGAGATGATTTCAACTATGATGAGATTGCAAAACATATGGTGGGTCGGTTTGAACAATATGAGTTCTTACCAAAAGAGTTGCGAGATTTGTGTGTTAGATATAATTCAGAGAGTCGTAATGGGCGTGAAATGGCCTATTGGAGAACCTATAAAATATTTGTTGAAGAGGGCAAGACAGGAAGAGACTTTGATTTGTATTGTGCCAAACACGGCAGCTATGGTCCTTGGAGACATGAAGCTGATCCAGAAACTTATATGTATAGGGGTCGAGGTGAGGATGGAAATTTACATTATTTACTTTATGAATAAGGAAGGTTTTTGAAAAATGAAAATACTTATACCATTTTCTGGGGGAGTCAATTCTACATACTCACTTTATCGTTGGTTATCTGAAACTGATGCTGATATTATTTCTCTATACGGGGTTGATCAGTGGTATGATGATAAACATAACGATGATGAATTAAATAGAGCTAGAAAAATAGTAAGTTATTTAAAATCTACTGTCAGAGAATTTGAATTTGACATAAGTGAATGGCCATCTAATTATGTTATTGAGAAACATCCTATACGGCCGGGATTTAATTTAGGAATGTGGGATGTTGGAAAGGTTCGTCCTCGATATGAAGGATATGTTAAGTGGCAAAATGAAACCAAAACAGATGGTATTTCTATTGGATTATCGTTAGAAAATACAGCAATGGATTGTGGTTATAATACATTACGTTCTGTTGTTGAACAAAATAGTATGGATATTTATTTAGGAGGAATGCCCGAATTAACACCAGTTCCGCAAGGTGATGATTTTGATTGGGATTATATAAGTTCAAAAATGATTGGAAGGTTTGAACAATACGAGTCAATACCAGAAGAGTTACAAAGTTTAGTTGTCAAATGTAATTTGACTACATGTAAAAAAGAAAAATGTAGGGATTGTGCATATTGGAGAACCTATAAAATATTTGTTGAAGAGGGCAAGACAGGAAGAGACTTTGATTTGTATTGTGCCAAACACGGCAGCTATGGTCCTTGGAGACATGAAGCTGATCCAGAAACTTATTATTATCGTGGTGCATCAAAAAAAAGAAATGGTGAAAATGCTAAAGAAGCTACTCTTCCATATCTAACATATAAGTAAAGGATATGTCATATGGTAAATGAAATAGATAAAGCACTCGGTGTGGTTGGGGATGTTATTCCCCCAGAGGCATCTTTGAACCCAAACGCCAAAATGTCTGATGTTTCCCGTTATCCAGTAGAGCTAGAGGGGGGTGAAGATGTTGATGCTGACTACAAGTATCAACGAGAAAACTTTTATCGGTTGGTTGAACAGGGCTCTACTGCGATTGAGGGTATCCTTGAACTTGCGAAAGAGGGTGAACATCCAAGGGCATACGAGGTTGCTGGACAGTTAATCAAGAATGTTGCAGAGGTCACTGAGAAACTAGGTGACCTTCAAGAGAAGATGAAGAAACTCAAAGAGGTTCCCAATAACGCACCGAAGAGTGTTACGAATGCATTATTTGTTGGTAGCACTGCTGAGTTGCAAAAAATGTTGAAAGGTAAAAAGTGAGTAAGGTTCTTTATTATCATCTCAATTCCTTTCCAGAAATAAGTGCAAGAGATGAGTATAAATTAGCAACTAGTTTTGGATTACACTCTCCTCGTTTTAGATTTGGTTTTGACAACCAGTTTGATTTGATAGAGAACCCCCTTACAAATTTTCCTACAAATTTTACATCAACATTCGAAGAGTTAACTAATCGTAGGGCTGTAGAGTTGTGGGATATTGGCAAACCAATAAGATTGTGGTGGTCAGGTGGTATAGACAGCACATGTGCATTGGTAAGTCTGTTGAAAACTAAAAGGTTGGATACAAGTCTTACTGTGTATCTATCAAAAGCTAGTGTACAAGAAAATCCACGTTTCTATGATTTGTTAGTTAATAAGAAAATTAATTTGCAGTGGCATTCTTTTGATAACTATGTCTATGACAATGATCAGTTATGGGACGGGCAAACAATTAATGTTAATGGTGGCGGGGGAGATGAATTATTTCTCGCAATATCATCATATACATCTATAGAGGATTTTTTCAAAATTAAAGACCACGATTGGATTAATGTTATGAAAGATTCTGATATGTTAAACACTGCTGAAAAGTATATTGATATGTCTCCATACAAACCAAAAACATGTTGGGAGTTACTTTGGTGGTTTGCTAGGAGTATAGATGATTTATTATCAAGATACCTCTCACCAAGATTTCTCAAAGACCCATCTGTGTATCATCTAGAATATCCATTTTTCTATACAGATTATTTTGAGAAGTGGGCTTTGTCTAATCCATATGCTGGACATAATGGTGACTATGGAACATACAAATGGCCAATGAAAAAATACATATATGATTATGATAAAAATGAAGATTACTTATATACAAAACAAAAAGAAAGTTCATTTCGTTCAGTAAATAAACAACCACGATATGAAGGTGTATCTTCTAATCATTATGTTCTTAATACGATTGTGTATGAAGATGGTACATACGTTAGATACTAAATAGATCAGGAGATAGTAATGGCTGATAATCAATATTTAGGAAATCCGAATCTGAAGAAGGCCAATGTCGCCCAGAATTGGACGAAGGAAGAACTTGTTGAGTATCAGAAATGTATGGAAAGCCCACAATATTTCATAGAAAACTATGTAAAGATTGTTTCTCTTGATGAGGGTCTTGTTCCATTTAAGATGTATGATTTCCAGAAGGAAATGGTAGGTACTTTCCACAGCAATCGTTTCACCATCTGTAAACTACCTAGACAGTCGGGTAAGTCTACCGTCATGGTTTCATATCTACTTCATTACGCACTTTTCAACCCCAGTGTCAATATCGCAATCCTTGCGAATAAGGCTGCAACTGCTCGTGATCTACTATCACGATTGCAACTTGCGTATGAACATCTACCGAAATGGTTGCAACAGGGAGTAATGAGTTGGAACAAAGGTTCCTTGGAGTTAGAAAATGGTTCAAAAATTCTTGCCTCTTCTACTAGTGCTAGTGCCGTTCGTGGCGGTTCTTACAACATCATTTTTCTTGACGAGTTTGCGTATGTCCCCTCAAACGTGGCAGAACAGTTTTTTTCCTCTGTGTACCCCACAATTTCATCTGGTAAGACAACAAAGGTAATGATCGTTTCCACCCCGCATGGTATGAATATGTTCTATAAACTATGGGTGGATGCAGAGGAAGGTCGTAACACTTATATTCCTATTGAGGTTCATTGGAGTGAAGTTCCCGGTAGAGATGAGAAGTGGAAAGAGGAAACGATTAAGAACACCTCTCAGGCTCAATTCAATACAGAGTTTGAGTGTGAGTTCCTTGGTTCTATTGATACCCTTATCGCACCATATAAATTGAAACAATTGACATATCGGGCACCAATACAGTCTAGTGCTGGCCTTGATGTTCATGTTGCACCACAACCAGATCGTACATATGTTCTCGTCGCAGATGTTGCAAGGGGAACACAAAACGATTATTCTGCGTTTGTGGTTGTGGATGTAAGTGAAATACCATATAGAGTGGTCGCAAAGTTTAGAGACAATGAACTGAAACCCCTTATATTTCCATCCAAGATTTATGATGTTGCAAGAGCATACAATCAAGCATTCGTATTGATTGAGGTTAATGACATAGGAGAACAGGTTGCTAGTGCGATGCAGTTTGACTTGGAGTATGACAACCTTATTATGGCAAGTATGCGTGGGCGAGCGGGACAGGTCATTGGAGCAGGGTTCAGTGGTGGTCGAGCGCAGTTGGGGGTAAGAACAACTAAGGCTGTAAAAAAGATTGGTTGTTCTAATCTCAAACAGTTGGTTGAGGATAATAAACTTATTCTTGAGGATTATGACTGTATCAACGAACTTTCTACCTTTATTGTCAAGGGCCAGTCATTTGAAGCAGACGATGGGTGTAATGATGATTTGGTCGCATGTCTCTTTATCTTTGCATGGTTGACAGACCAGACATACTTCAAGGAACTAACTAACAACGATATTCGACGGGTCATGATGAATGAACAACAAGACATGCTAGAACAAGATATGGCACCATTTGGTTTCATTGTAAATGGTCTTGAGGATGAGAATATCGGTGAGATGGTAGACGAATATGGAACTCGCTGGTCACCAATTGTGAGAGATAGTTCTAAAAGTTGGTAATATCCTAAATAAATTCTATTAGATCATGATGTTTCTTAATGTAACAGTTGTAGCATAGAATGACAGACTGATCAATTAGGTGAAATACCTCTTTGCGGCTTTCATCACTTGTTCCAACTCTCTTGGATACTTTGCGTATCTCTGCATCATGGGGGTAGAATTTAAGACAAACGTGTTCTGCCTCACCACAGTGAATACAGGATTTGTCTGTGAGAAATTCGTTTAGGAGATATACTCGTTTCTGGTAATTTCTCCGTGAAACTTTCTTGATAGTGTCTTTGTATTTTTCATAATGATTATTCATGATTCTATTTATATGATATAACACTTATAAAAACGAGTTTTGTAAAAGAGGTTTTTTATAAATATCTGTATAACAAATAACTCTCTTTAAGTTAGGAGTAAAGATATGGGATTTCTAGTTTCACCCGGCGTTCATGTACGGGAAATTGATCTTACGAATGTTGTTCCATCTGTATCTACCTCTATCGGTGCAATCGCCGGTCCTTTTGCAAAAGGTCCAGTTAGTGCGGTTACTGCGATTAGTTCGGAAGAACAGTTACTACAGACATTTGGTAAGCCAAACAGTTCAAATTTTGAGTGGTGGTTCACTGCTGCAAACTTCTTGCAGTATGGTGACGCTCTTCGTGTGGTTCGTGCAGAATCAGGCATTTTAAACGCTGGTGCAACCAGTGGTATCCTCATTCGTGACGATGACCACTATGAAGATAGTTTCTCCACAGGACAGGGTACTCACGGTGAGTGGACTGCTCGTACCGCTGGTACTTGGGGTAACTCAATCGGTGTGGATATCTGCCCCAGCGCAAGAGCATTTACTCAACCTCTGGGTACACTTAACCTAGTGAATGGTGCCGGTGCAATTGGTGATTTGCAAATCACAGTTGATGATCAAGATGCAACTGATGCGACAATCGCAGTCGGTGACATTATTAAGTTTTTCACAAACAACTCTGTCACTGCAACATCTGACGGGGCAATCACAGTTCCATCTAAAACTCTTACGGTTGATGGTAACTCTGGTACAATCGCAGTTGGTCAACGTGTGATTGGTGCCGGTATCTCTGATGGTGGCATTCAGGCTAAAGTTGTAACAGTTACTTCTCAGACTTCTCTTATCCTTGATAAAGCAATTACGGTAGCTGACAATGTGCCTCTTGCATTTGATACGGTCACCGCAGTTGAAAGTGGTAACGTAGAATACGAAGTTACTTCTGTTTCTGGTGAAGTTCTAACTATTCGTCTACTTGATGATCCCGCCGGTGGTGGACTTAAAACTATTATTCCTGATAACTCTTACATTCAACGCCGTTGGCGTTTCAGTGACCTCTTTGATGCGCCTCCTGGCACATCCGATTGGTCAACTGCAAACGGGCGGGGTGAACAAGACGAACTTCACGTTGCAGTTTACGACACAACAGGTGACATTACGGGTTATGCTGTGGATGTTAAGGGTCAGCGTGGACCTTCAGTTATCGAACTGTTCCCTGCTATGTCTAAAAACTCTGCTGCGAAGACAACACAGGGTGGAAATAACTACTACCCAGATGTTATCTTCCGTGGTTCTAATTACATCTACTGGACGGATCACATCTCTGGCGGTACTAACTGGGGTACAGACATTGCAACAGGTACAGACTATACACTAGTATCTGGTGTTAATGTTGACACTCTGACAGGTGGAACGGATGATTACTCCGTGACTGCTGGTGAAATTGAACGTGGCTATGACAAGTTCGCTGACACAGAAAATCTTGACATCAACCTAGTCATGGGTGGTCCAAGTTCTGGTGTTACAGATAGTGATGATGGTCAGGATACTTTTGTGACCATGATTACTGACCTTGTTGAATCACGAAGGGATTGCGTCGGTTTCGTATCCCCTTATCGTGCTGCAACAGTTGGTGTAACATCATCCATCGCTCAAACATATAATGTAAAGAATGCATTTGACAAATGTCCATCGTCTTCGTATATGGTATACGATAGTGGATACAAGTACATGTATGATAAATACAACGATGTGTATCGATTTGTTCCTTTAAACGGTGATACCGCTGGACTTTGTGCATACACAGATGGTGTTGCTGATCCTTGGTTCTCACCAGCTGGTTACAATCGTGGTGGTCTTCGTGGTGCAATCAAACTTTCTTATAACCCACAGAAAGCAGATCGTGACATTCTCTATAAGTCACGGATCAACCCAGTGGTTGATTTCCCCGGTCAGGGTGTTACACTCTTTGGTGATAAGACTGCTCTCACAAAACCAAGTGCATTTGACCGCATTAACGTGCGTCGTCTGTTCCTTGTTCTTGAGAAAGCAATTGCCACTGCTTCTAAGTTCCAACTCTTTGAGTTCAATGATGAATTCACAAGAGCCCAGTTCCGTAATCTGGTAGAACCCTTCTTGCGGGATGTGCAGGGACGCCGTGGTATTTTCGACTTTAAGGTAGTTTGTGATACAACTAATAACACTGGTGAGGTCATTGACCGTAACGAGTTTATTGGTGACATCTACATCAAACCAGCAAGGTCAATCAACTTTATTACACTAAACTTCATCGCCGTGCGAACTGGTGTTGCGTTTAGTGAGGTAGGAGGTTAATCATGGCTAATATAGATGACTTTAAAGCAAGTTTAATCGGTGGTGGTGCAAGAGCCAACCAATTTAGGGTAACTATTACTCCACCATCAGGTATCGCAATCGGTCTTGATACTCGTAGAACTTCGTTTCTTGTTAAGGCTGCAGCACTGCCATCCCGTGCAATCACTCCAATTGAATTGAAATTCCGTGGTCGTACTATCTTCATGGCAGGTGATGCCGCTGTTCCAGAAGCTTGGGAAACTACATTTCTTAATGACACTGACTTTATGATTAAAAACGCAATTGAACGCTGGTCAAATGGTATCAATGATTTCGCATTGAATACTGGTGTTGTATCTCCCTCTGACTATCAGACAGACTTAACTGTTGAACAGTTGGATCGTGACGAAACAGTTCTGAAGAGTTATATTCTAAGGAATGCATGGCCAACGACAAGTGGTTCTGCTATTCCATTAGATATGAGCACTGAAAGTACAATTGAAGAATTTACATGTTCTTGGAGCTATCAACACTTTGAAGCTTCTGGCGTAAACTTCTAATTTGAACCTACTAAATAGACGGTAGGAGATAAAAATATTATGGCAGAATTATTCGGCTTTTCAATACAAAAAGCAAAAAAGGATCAGGGGCTCAGTGGAAAAACTTTCACTGACCCCACTCCTGATGACGGCGCAATTGAGATTGCAGGCGGTGGGTTCTTTTCCTCTGTACTAGATACAGATGGTCGAGAACGCAATGACCTTGACCTCATTCGTCGTTATAGAGATATTTCTATGCAATCGGAGTGTGATGCTGCGGTTGAAGATATTGTGAATGAAGGTATCATTTCAAATCTAAATGATATTCCAGTAAATATCGATTTAACAAATCTAAAATACGGCGATAAAATTAAAAATAGAATTCGAGTTGAGTTCATGGAAGTTCTAAGACTTCTTAATTTTAATGAAAAGGGTCATGATATCTTTCGTCGTTGGTATGTTGATGGTCGTATATACTACCACAAAGTTATCGACAATAAAGACCCACAGAAGGGTTTAACCCATCTAAGATTTATTGACCCAACTAAAATTCGTAAGGTTCGAGAAACAAAAAAAGACCCTAGCGTTGACCAGAATGGCGTTGAAATGGTCAGTAAGGTAGATGAATATTTTATCTACAGCGATAAGGGTTTTGCAAGTTCGGGTTCTCAGGGTAATGATCAGGGAATTAAAATTGCTGCTGATTCAGTAGTATATGTTCCATCAGGACTCCTTGACAACAACTCTGGTCGAGTTATCTCGCACCTACACAAAGCAATCAAACCAGTTAATCAGTTGCGTATGATCGAAGATGCGATTGTTATCTATCGCATCTCTCGTGCGCCAGAACGTAGAATTTTCTATATTGACGTTGGTAATCTACCAAAGGTAAAAGCAGAACAGTATCTAAAAGATGTGATGAATCGTTATCGTAACAAGTTGGTATACGATGCAAGTACAGGTGAGATTCGGGATGACCGTAATCACATGTCTATGTTGGAAGATTTCTGGCTTCCTCGCCGTGAAGGTGGTAGAGGAACAGAAATTAGCACACTTCCCGGCGGTTCTAATTTGGGAGAGATTGATGATATCGTATATTTCCAACGGAAACTATACCGTTCACTTAACGTGCCGATTTCAAGACTTGAAGCTGAAAACGGATTCAGTATGGGAAGGGCATCAGAAATTACTAGAGACGAACTCAAGTTCACTAAGTTCGTACAACGTATTCGTAAGAAATTTACCCCCCTATTCACTGACTTGCTCAAAACTAACCTACTCCTTAAAGGCGTAATCTCACCAGAAGATTGGCCTCGTATGCAAGAACATATTCAGTATGACTTTATGGAAGATGGTCACTTTGCAGAGTTGAAAGACGCAGAACTTCTTAATGATCGTATTCAGACACTTGATAGCATTCAGTCCTATATTGGTACATTCTTCAGTAAGGAATATGTACTGAAAAAAGTCCTAAATATGACAGACGCAGAAATTCAAGAGATGCGAGCTCAGATGAAGAAGGAAGTTGAAACTGATCCATTGGATGGTGGTATTGATATGCCAGATGGTGGTGACGGTATCACAAGGTATCCACAGGATGGTGATGGTGGTGTGATTGCACCAGAACAGATGCCAGACTATGAGGAACCAGAACAAGATGGTAAACCAAATGATGATCAAAAATTTGGTAAAGGAGATAAATAATGAGTAAAGAATTTGTAGATGCTCTTGTAGATGGCAACAATATCGAAGCGGAAAAGGCATTTAGTATCACAATGGCTGCAAGGGTTGGTGATGCTTTAGAGGTTAAACGTAGAGAACTTGCTAACACATTTGTCAAATATCAGAATAAGGAAGCAGATGGAAATGAAGAGGATTGAGGAAATCTATGAATCTACAGTTGTAGAGAAGGATGAACACAGGAAATCTAAACAATATAAACGTCTTTCACCCAAAATGAAGGACGCAGTGGACGATTTGTTCAAAAAAATGGACTCTAAACCTTCAGATTTCCTAAATAGTTTCGAAAGAACTATAACCGATGTATCTAAGAAATATAAAGTTCCTGAGAGGGAACTTCTTGGGTATTTTGAAAAAGAAATGTTAGCGATCTAGGGGATATAGATGTCATTTGTAACAACAACATTAAGAGATACGATTGTGAATGCACCAGCTGCTGGTGGTATCGTAACGGTAAAGGCAATCTTTGATAATGATACTGCTGACAATCTTATTCTTGATGCAGGCGGTCTTTCTGGATTTGCAAACGGTTGTAAGTTAGACCTGTCCCGTGCTTGGTGGGCTCTTACTCAGGGTACTGCTGCAGCAAACACTGGTGATTTGATCATTAAGTTTATCGGTTCTTCAGACAATGTAGTTGCACTACAACTTGCTGGTACAGGACACTATGATGGTTCTGCTGGACTAATCAAGGGAACTGCAACAAATACGACTGCAACATCCTCTGATATCAACGGAGAAACAAGGGGTACTTCTGGGTTTGTTATTTTAGAATTTAAAAAAGACAACGCTTGGACGGCATAAGGATAAAACAATGAAACTATTTTCAGAGGCAGTCGAAGAAGTAGAGTATATCTGCGAAGCAAAGGAAGACGGTAGTAAGAACTACAAGATTCGTGGTATCTTCATGCAGGCTGACATCAAGAACCGTAATGGTCGGGTGTATCCTATGGAAGTACTTCAAAAAGAAGTTGGAAAATACAACAAGAACTTTATTAAAGAAAATCGTGCATTTGGTGAGCTTGGACATCCAGACGGACCAACCGTCAATCTGGAACGAGTGTCACATATGATCACGTCTTTAGAACCTGATGGAAAAAACTTTATTGGTGAGGCAAAAATTATGGCTACACCAATGGGTGAGATTGTGAAGAGTCTTATGGATGAAGGTGCAAAACTGGGCGTTTCCTCACGGGGAATGGGCAGTCTAGATCAAAAAGGTGGTGCGAACTATGTGCGGGACGACTTCTATCTCGCAACAGCAGCAGATATTGTTGCTGACCCTTCTGCACCAAACGCTTTTGTTGAAGGTATTATGGAAGGTAAAGAGTGGGTTTGGAACAACGGAGCGTTGTTGGAAGCGGAAATGGTAGAGATGAAAAAAGGATTTGATGTTAAGGAACGTCAGAGAAACGCAACTAAGGAAGCTTTAGCATTTGCTAAGTTTCTTAAAAGACTTTAAGTTATAAATAATCATTACAGATGAAGGTAAGGAGACACCCTATGTCAGAACTAGAACAAACAATTGAAGAGCTCGAAGCAGAAGTGCTTGCAGAGCTTGAAGAAGCGAGTGACGCCCAGACAAAGGGTGCTGCTCCTGCCGAAGGCAAAAAGAAAATTGATGCAGTAACACCCGGTGGCGAAGTTGCCGATGTTGGTGGTGCTGATCCAGAAGCTAAAGTTGAAAAAGATGCCGATGAAGATCGTGAAGAGAAAGCGATTGGTAAGAAGGCCGCTGCAGCTGCAAAAGCAGTTTCAGGTGATGCACAACAGAAGGGCGCTGGTAAATCAGACGGTCCTCAGAAACTCGCTGCTGGTCATGTACCAGAAGAGGGTGAAGTTGTCACAGAAGCAAAACGCATGACGAAAGAAATGCTCAAAGCTGCAATGCATAAAAAGATGGAAGGCATGAAAGCCGTCGATCTGAAAGCCGCATATGAGAATATGATGGCCCCTGCTGAAGAAGAAGAAGAGATGGACGAAGCTGCAATGTCAGAACTCAAAAAACTTGAGGACGCAAAAGCAGAGATCGAAGAGAAGATCAAGTCCATCAATGTCAAGGAAGACGTTGACGCCCTCGTAGAAGGTGAAGACCTCTCCGAAGAGTTCAAGGACAAGGCAGCGACAATCTTTGAAGCTGCTGTTAAATCAAAAACCCGTGAGGAAATCTCTCGTATTCACGAAGATATGACTTCCGAGTTTGAAGTAAAACTGGAAGAGTCTGTTGATGCTCTTACAGAAAAAGTAGATACTTATCTCAACTACGTTGTAGAGACATGGACTAAAGAGAACGAGTTGGCAATCGAACGTGGCCTAAAGGGTGAGATTGCAGAAGACTTTATCTCTGGACTGAAACAGTTGTTTGAAGATCACTATATTGATGTGCCTGATGAGAAATATGACCTTCTCGAAGCACAATCTGACAAAATTGCTGAACTGGAAGAGAAGGTTAACAGTGTCATGGAGCAGAATATCTCCCTTACATCTGTTAAGTCCCAACTGGTTCGGGAACAGGTTATCTCTGAAGCTTGCGAAGAGTTGACCGATACCGAAATTGAAAAGTTCAAGTCTCTTACTGAAGATGTTGACTTTGTTGACGAAGAGTCCTTCAAAGCAAAACTCAACACCTTGAAGGAAAGTTATTTCCCTAAGACGATTGTTGAACAAACTTTTGATGATGAAGATGGTGGCACCGCACAGGACATTGATACGACTGAAGCTATGAGCGCTTACATGTCGGCAATCAGTCGTAACAAAGAGCGTGCCCAATAATATTATAAACAGATGTAATTAATAAAGGAGAAACAAATGTTTCAGACAGAACATCTACAAGAAAAGTGGCAGCCAGTCCTAGAACACCCCGATCTACCAAAGATTGAGGATTCTTATAAGCGGGCAGTTACTACTCTCATCCTAGAGAACCAAGAAAAAGCAATGAAGGAAGACCGTGGTTTTCTTTCGGAAACAGCACCAACCAACAGCATGGGTGGTGGACAGATGGACACATGGGATCCAATTTTGATCTCACTAGTTCGTCGTGCAATGCCTAACCTAATCGCTTATGACGTTTGTGGTGTGCAGCCAATGACAGGTCCAACGGGTCTGATCTTTGCTATGCGTTCAACACTTGCTTCACAGGATGGTGCAGAAGCTCTCGTTGACGAAGCTTTCCCAGACATCTCAAACCAGAATGCTGCCGGTACAATCGGTGGTGGCGACGTTGGTGCAACAGAGACTAACCCTGCTGTTCTTAATGATTCCTCGCCAGGAACATATACTTCCGCAACAGGTATGACACGCAGTCAGGCTGAAGCACTTGGTGATAGCGGCACGAACGCTTTCGCTGAAATGGCATTCTCGATTGAGAAGTCAACGGTTACTGCCGTTTCCCGTGCGCTCAAAGCTGAGTACACGATGGAACTTGCACAGGACTTGAAGGCAATTCATGGTCTTGACGCCGAGACAGAACTCAGCAACATTCTTTCTACAGAAATCCTTGCTGAAATCAACCGTGAAGTCATTCGTTCGCTGTATGTTACAGCCGTTGCGGGTGCTCAGGTTAATACAACTGCTGCTGGTACTTTTGATCTGGACACCGACTCAAATGGTCGTTGGTCAGTTGAGAAGTTCAAGGGTCTAATGTTCCAGATCGAACGTGACGCCAATGCGATTGGTCAACAGACCCGTCGTGGCAAGGGTAACATGCTGATCGTTTCAGCTGACGTTGCTTCTGCTCTTCAGATGGCCGGTGTTCTTGATTACACACCTGCTCTGAACAACAACCTCGCCGTTGACGACACATCTTCTACCTTCGCTGGTACAATGAATGGTCGTTTCAAGGTATATGTTGATCCCTATTCTGCAAATGTTGCTGCTAGTCAGTATTATGTTTGTGGTTACAAGGGCACATCACCTTATGATGCTGGTTTCTTCTACTGCCCATACGTTCCACTACAGATGGTCCGTGCGGTTGGTGAGAATTCCTTCCAGCCTAAGATTGGTTTCAAGACCCGTTATGGTCTTGCTGCTAACCCATTCGCTGGTGCGGGTGCGGTTGCTGCTGGTGACACGGTTAATACCGATGCTTCACTGGATGCGAACACCAATGCTTGGTATCGTCGGGTTAAAGTTACTAACCTTATGTAAGATAAGGAAACTACTAAACTTGGGGGAGCATCTTGCTCCCCCTTTTTTTTGTTATAAATAGATACATGGCAACTGCACAATCACCCCTCGCAAGACAACCGGACCAGTTAGACTATGCAAGTCCAACTCAGTTCCGTTTTGGCATCAAACAATTACCAAAGGTAGAGTTCTTTACGATCAATGCAAACCTACCCGGCATCGGCGGCGCATCAGTAGATTTTGCAAACCCATTCAACAACATTCCAATCATGGGTGATAAACTCACTTATGCGGACCTTACTATCACATTTATCGTTGATGAGTATCTGGAAAATTATCAATCACTACACAACTGGCTTACTGGTTATGGATTTCCATCCGACAGAGCTGAGTTTAGAGCGCATAGAGATGTGACCTCAAACACACCAGCTGGTGGTTCAACACCACCTGTTGACCTTATTAGAAATATAACTCCTGATAAAGCAATGTACTCAGATGCATTTCTTATGATTTTATCGAATAAGAATAACCCAATTCTAAATGTTAACTTTCAAAATGTATTTCCTATTTCACTCAGCGGATTAGATTACACGCAAGGTGCAACAGATGTCGAATATATGACTGCCGATGTTACTTTCAAATATCAAATCTATAAATTTGAGGGTGTCTAAATAAGAGTGAGCAGATTTGGTAAGCTTTAACAATTATCAAATCTTAGACTTAATTACTGGTGACAACTCGTTCGAACTCATCAGGGTCAATATATCACAGAGAGAAACCAAACTGCTCATTTTTTTATTATGAGGTAAACATGGATTTAGAGACACTAAAACGAACTGCAAGGGAAGACCTTCCCGTATCTGATCTAGAACACATTGATCAGGAATCTTTCAAAAATCAATTGATCAAACAGAAGTGGTTGGACTTCAAGGCAGACTTTGAACTGCTTTTGGTTAAAGCTAAAACTGACCACCAACTTCTATATCGACAGAAGTGGGAATACTATGGTGGTAAGGCAGATGCAAAAGTGTATGCTGCAAAACCATTTGACATTAGGGTCATGAAGACAGACCTTACAATGTACATTCAGTCCGACGAGGACATTCTTAGAATTTCAAATAAAATTGGGTACTACGATTCATGCGTAGACTACTGCAAGGGTGTGATTAAGTCCATCGACAATCGTGGTTGGGATATTCGCAACGCTACTGATTGGAAGAAGTTTGAAGCTGGGATGATATGAGTAAATTAAAAGACTTGGAGTGGTTCTGTCCTCAACCATTTATGAATACGTTGATGAATAATAATCTTGTTCCACAATCTTGTTGTGTGTTACAAGGTTGGCCAGGCGATGATTTTCTGGGTGATACGGGACAGACCTCTATTATGGAAGTTCATAATTCAGATTTTATGAAGGACTTTCGTAAAGAATTTCTAAATGGTGGTGGTCCAATCTCTGATAGATTATGCCTTGTCTGTAAGGAACAGGAGAAACATTCCCCCACAGAAAGTCATCGATTGATGTATCTAGATAAGTTTGATGAAGAACATGGAATGTATAGAGAACACTTAGAGGCTCTTGAGGATTACATTGATACAGACCAAAGCGATTCTATGTATTTGACATTTGAATATAACGCTCCTAATAATTTTTGTAATTTGAAATGCAACATGTGTTCATCCCAACAATCTTCAACATATGCTAAAGAGAATAAAGCTATAGGTGAGCATATTCCCAATGAATGGCAACAAGAAACTCATATAAGTATTAAAGACGATATGTCGAAATATGAACCTATTCTTAAAAATCTTATAGAGTTAAAACTAGTTGGGGGAGAGACACTTGCTCTACCACAAAACTATGAGATGATGGATAAAACGATAGAGATGGGCGTGTCTAAACAGATGGGACTTGTTATAACTACTAATGCTACGCTGACTCCAAAGATGGGTAAACATGGAGATGTGTTTGATTATGTTCCTCATTTTAAAAATTGTCAAATGAATGTATCTATAGAATGTTGGGGCGAGAAGAACAACTATATTAGATTTCCATCTAAGTGGAAAAAGATTATGGAGAATGTTGAAAGATTTTCCAAGATGCCCAGAACTAATATAATGTTTGCAACTTGTGTGAGTTCTTTAACAATAGGATATCTCCACGAAATAGCTGAAGGCGTTGATGCCCTGATAGAAAAACAACCAGATATATTTAACGATTTTTCAACTGGCAGTTTGGTTATTGGAGAACCTAATTTATACACGGTAACAGCAATACCACTCGATATTAGAGAATTGTATTTAGAAAAAATATATAAACATGCTACTGAACGACACATTAAAACATTTATGAAACTGGCGAACTACTTAACAGACATGCCCTTTGACGAAAGCTTACATAACAGGATGATGATTGATGTAGCGAAACGTGATAAATTTCGAGGAACCGTGTTGACAGATGTTTTTCCAGAGTGGAAACCTTACTATGAAAAAGTTTGAAGCTGGTATGATTTGATGACTTGGGGTTACCATACACTTTTTGATTGCGAAGAATGTCCAGTAGAAAAATTTACTGAAGAAAATATTCGCTCATTTATTTTAAATATCGTAAAAGATATAGGTATGAAATCATATGGTGATCCGATGATTGCTCACTTTGCATCACACAATCCTGATGTTGCAGGGTTTAGTTTCTGTCAAATGATTGAAACAAGCAATATCACAGGACATTTTGTAGATAAAACTGGTGACTGTTATATCGATATTTTTAGTTGTAAGGATTACGATAAGGGTCTTGCAACTGGAATTATTGTGGATTTCTTTAACCCTAAAGAAATTAAAATGAAATATATTGAGAGGGGTTAATTGTGCGTATATCAAAAAAGAACGAAGTCTATCTAGTTCTAGATGATATGACAGATTCTACTCGACAAGAGTTGACAGAGTTCTTTACCTTTGAGGTTCCCGGTTTTAAATTTATGCCAACCTACCGAAGTCGAATGTGGGATGGAAAGATACGACTCTTCTCCCCAGCTACAGGTGAGATATATGTTGGATTGCTTCAATATATTAGGGGTTTCTGCCAGAAAAACAAAATTGAATATATATTAGAAGAAGGAGTTGAAAATGAGCGGGTTATTGTTCGTCAAGTGGTTAGAGATTTCATCAGGTCACTTAAACCAAAATCTGGGGGGAAGTCTCTCAAAGTGCGTGACTACCAAATTGATGCGGTACATCACGGTATTGCCAGAAATCGTGCTCTTCTTGTTTCTCCTACTGCTTCGGGTAAATCACTCATAATCTACTCGTTAGTTCGTTATTATCATATGATGGGATTGAAGACCCTGATACTAGTTCCTACCACCTCACTTGTGGAACAGATGTATTCAGACTTCGAAGACTACGGATGGAGCTCTGGTACATACTGTCAGAAGGTATATCAGGGACATTCCAGTAAGGTTGAGAAGGACGTTGTTATATCGACATGGCAGTCTATCTACAAGTTACCAAAGAAATATTTTGAACAGTTCGGTTGTGTCATTGGTGATGAGGCGCATATGTTTAAGGCTAAATCTTTAACTGGTATCATGACCAAGTTACACCTATGTAAGTACAGATTCGGTCTTACAGGCACCCTAGACGGGACGCAGACGCACCAACTTGTTTTAGAAGGTCTATTCGGTCCTGTTGAAAAAGTTACTACCACAAAGGAGTTAATTGAGAAGAAATCTCTTGCTGACCTTAAAATCAAGTGCATTATTTTAAAGCATGAGAATATACGAGAGAGAATGACTTATGCAGAGGAACTACAATATCTAGGCGAACATGAACTTAGAAACGAATTTCTTGCTGGGCTGTTGATGCATCTTCCCGGTAATACATTATGTTTATATCAATTGGTAGAAAAACACGGCAAACCTCTTTATGAGGAAGTCATGAAATCTCAAGAGGAAGGTTTCTTTGATGACAAATTGCGAAAGGTATTTTTTATCTATGGTAACACAAGTACCACAGAAAGAGAAAGGATACGATCTGTTGTGGAGGGTGAAAAAAACTCTATCACCATTGCATCCTATGGCACCTTTAGCACTGGTATTAATATTCGCAATATTCACAACATCGTGCTCGCAAGTCCGTCTAAGTCTAGAATTCGAGTGCTCCAGAGTATCGGTAGAGGATTGCGTCAGGGGGAGAATAAAGATTCCGTTTTGATATTTGATATTGCAGATGATTTGACTTTTAGACACCAGAGTAATTTTACACTTAACCACTTCCAAGAACGCATAAATATCTATAACACAGAACAATTCAACTATGAAATTAGTAAGGTAAACCTAAAATGAACACAGATACATATAAAATCTTAAAGCTCATTAGTGGTGAGAATATCATTTGTGAGCTTTCCGAAGACAATGGTAAATACGA
>Ga0222715_10000047_pt1 | contig 127700 bp, 126 predicted proteins | sample C33_9DmetaG_FD_165056 | JGI IMG/M metagenome (GOLD analysis project Ga0222715, IMG submission 165056) | Estuarine water microbial communities from San Francisco Bay, California, United States - C33_9D | ecosystem: Environmental > Aquatic > Marine > Unclassified | place: USA: California...
CTAAAAATATGACATTAGTTTTACTAACAAGTTTAGTAGCAACAACATTAGCTCATTTATTAAAAAATATGATGGGTTTAAAAGAAGGAATGGAAAATGAAGAAGAAGAAGAAGAGGAAGAGGAAACAACAAATACAGAAAAAAAAAAAGTAGTAGATAGAATCAAATTAAAAGATGATGAAGCATCAGATGCACTAGAAAATTTTGAACACAAAAAAGGAAAAAGTAAAGAAGAAAAAATAAAAAATGCTTTTGAAAAAAAAGATATATTACCAAGTAAAATAGAAAAAGAGAAATTAGAAAATGTTAGTCAAGATGCATCAAAAATATTAAAACAATTAGAAAAAAAAGGAGTTAAATCAGGTTACACAAATCAACAAAAATTAACTCCAGGATTGTATAATATTCCAAACAAAGCTCAATTAGAAAAACAATTAGGTGAAGCAGATAAAATTGAAGCAGCATATGATAATTTAGAGCAAGTAATAGGTGATAATGGAATAAAATCTATGTCAGATTCAACAAAAGAATTAGTAAGACAACAAAATGAATTATTAAAAGGATTAAAAGATATAACTCCAGCATTACATGAAGCAATGGGAGCAATTGGAAAAATAGATTTAGGTGGATTAAAATCTATGTTTAATTCAACAAGTTCAGCATTATCAAAAGAATAAAAAAGCAAAATATAATATATTTGAATATATAAAATATATTATGTATAATTTAAAAGATAAATCTTCGTTAATACTTTTATCAGGGGTAGTTTCTTATTTATATTTATTTTCATCATTATTAAATAAAAAATATAATATAATATTTATTTATTTTACAATTTTATTTGCTGGATACTTTATAATTGGAAATAAAATTTTTCTATATAATTTATTAATAATTATATTTGATATTTTAAATAAAAAATTTATAATTAGAGAAGGAAATTATGATCAAAAATTTGAAGCAGGAAAACAAAAAGCAAAAAATAATGAAAAATTTAATAAGGATGGAGGTTCTATGGAATTAGATGGTATGAGTAAAGATGACGGTGATGAATTAGCAGATAAAATGGATGCAAAAGATCAAGATAATCAGAGAAAAAAAGAAGCAGGACAAGTAGATTTAGAAGATGATGGAAGTAAAAATAATGCAACAAGTGGTGAACTAATAAAAAAAGATCTAAGAATGTAATAATAAATTCTATTATATATTTTTATAATATATATATAATAGAATATGGCAAAAAAGTGTCCCCCAGGAATAATATGTGTTGAAAATTTTACTTTTTTATTTTTTGGTTTATTAATTTTAATAATATTATTTTTCTTATATATAAATTCAAATAAAAGTAGTAATATTTTAAATAACTCATCTTGCGATTGTGACATTCAAGGAGAATGTAAAAAAAAAGATAAAAAAGGATTGTTTCCAAGACCAAGTTATTCTTTTTCAAATGTAAATAATGATATATTATTGAATCCATATAGTGCACCAACGAGAGATGACCGAATATTTAATAATGATAATTATAATGGGCCAAAAATTCCAATAAATCAACCAACCCAATCAGTAGATACAAATTATAGACAAATAGGAATTTTAACACGCGTTCATGGTGGAGAAACAATATTACCATTAATGGGTCGTCCATTATTTAGTAATAGAGATAAATGGAATTTTTATACAATGAATGATAAAAATAATATGATTAAATTACCAATTACATTTAAAAATAAAAGTTGTACGAGTGATAGAGGTTGTGATAATGTTTATAATGGGGATACAGTATATGTAGAAGGTTATAATGATTTATTTAGAGTTACAGTATATGATAATAATGTAATGCAATATATACCTTATTTATAATAAAATAAAATATTTTAATATATACAGTATAATAATACATTAATTAAAATATATAATATTTATTTATTTGGTCAGTAATTGGAAAACATATATTTGAAACGAATGGTTGGTATGTAGCATATAATGGAAGCATATGGGTAGCAGTAGGAGAAGGAAATGAAGATACTATAGCGTATTCTTATGATGGAATAAATTGGTTACCGATGCCAAATGCAGGAAGTGTTCCATTTGTATTACAAGGCTTAGGAGTAAATAGTTTGGTGAGAGTAATAAATGAAGGAGGTTATAATAAAGAATTAGTATTAGGAAAATATTGGCATGGTTTATCAAATACTATGGTAGTGCATGGTCCAAGATATTATGCGGATTATGAAACGGAAGGATATAATTCATTTAATTTAACATTAAGAGGTGTAAAAGATGATGAATAAAATAAAATTAAATACTTTTAAATATATTATAAAAAGTATTTAAAGAATTATTCTTCAACGAACCATTTATGTTTAGTTCCACCATCATATTTTTTTGCATATCCTTTTTCAATAAGCCAATTGTTGATGCTTTCTTCTTCAATAAATATTTCAACAAGTAATCTTCCATATTTATCGAAATCTAAACATTCAACTGTTACTACTTTATTTAATATTCTCTCTTTTAAAAAATCGCGAACTTGTTTTCCAAATTCTTTTTCTTTTAAATTTTTTGTTTGTAATTCAGGTGTATCAATATTTATAAGTCTACAATTCCATTTATACAATCTCTCTGGTTCTTTATCGGTTAAAGGAAAAACAATATGTACAGTATCACCATCATAAACTTTAACAACTTTACCTTCACATTTTCTACCTTCATATGAAAAAACTTTGACTTTGCCGTCTACTTGATCCCAATTAATCATTTATAATTATAATATAGAAAATATATTTAAATTATAATTTTAAGATTTAAGCGCTAGAGTTGAGAGATTGTGTGTAAGGATTATTTTTAAATGCGGATAATAAATTAGGATCCATTCTATTAGAATTAAACTGCATATCATAACCAGCGGGTCCATTCATTTCACCTAAAAATTGTGCAGATGGAACAAGATTAGGACCACTGGTAGGTAATTGTTGTCTATTATTTTTAAACATGTTTTCATCTCTATTCATTGAAATATTGTTTTGATTATTAAATAAGCTCATTGAACCTTGATTAGGTCGACTTTCATAAGTTTTGTTAACATTATTATTTTGAGCATATGCAGCATTATATGGTCTTAATCCACTTCCTTGTTTAGAACCAGAACCAATATATTCTTGATTAGTAGAATCACGTTGATTTTGGACAGGTTGGTATTGTTCAACTTGGTATCCTGTGCGATGATTTTGTCCTTGAACATTAACATAATTCATATCAATTTTACCAGTTGTCATTTCTCTATTGGTAGTTTTAGTTTTATCATATTCATTATACATATGACCTGTTCTTGCTCCTCCATTAACATTACCAGATTCTCTCAAGTTACCAATTGCATTTTCTTTTCTTGTTGGTTGTAAAATGTCTAAAAGTGGTGCAATAACTGCCTTAGCCATTCCATAAACTCCTCCCATTTCAGGCATATGTTGATCGGTTGTTCTATTATTTGGTAATAATTTATAACTTTGTACAGCATAATCATTAGGATTAGCAAAGTTTTGACCAGTAGCAGATGCATTTGATACAGGTAGTCCACCTAAATTTTGTTTTTTAGATTCTTCATAATTTACATCAGTATATGTAGCATTTCCAGATAATGCGTGGCTACCTCCACCATAATATTCTCTAGTTGTATCAATTCTATTTTCCATAGGAATAACTTGAGTGCTTCTAATAGGAGGAGCTGTTTCTGCACCAGTTGTAGTAAACCATCTAGTTGGTCCAGCTTCGTAATATTTTTCAGGATTATGTTTTTCTACTTTACCAATTTTATTATTATCTCCTTGCATTTTAATTATGGAATTTGCAGGACCTTGATGTCCATTTAAATCAAAAGTTTGTTTGGGATTTGTTTGAACTCTTAAATCATCTACACTTTTAGGCATCCAAGTTTCTCTAGAAACCATACCAGCATTAAAACCTCCACTTCCTTCAGTTCCTCCATTATTAAATCCATTTTTATCTTGTGAACCATATCCTAAATTTAATCCAGGTCCAACTCTTTGTGGTTCCCATAAAGTTACATTATTCATTTTCATAGATTCATTTATTCTAGATTGTATAAAATTTGTATTATTTGCAGTTCCATGTGCTAAATTAACATTCTCATCAGGTTTGAAAAGAGGTGCTTGCTCACTTTTACTAAATACTTGACTACCATATCCCTGTTTTAAATCCAAAACTGATTCTGTATTATTATAATCTGAAGTAGCACCTCTTATTTTTGCACCAAAATAAGGTTGCATATTATTATGTTTAAAAGTATCAGCATCAACAACTTGTCCATTCATAAGAGTAATTTTATTATCGGATTTATTAGAAGGTGGAACAAAGAATTTATCTGTGTGTTGATTAGAATTATTATAACTATTAACAGACTGAGTCATTGATTTTTCAAAATTATCATGTTTTTGTATTTGATAATTCGAGAATCCTTCTTTTTTTTTACTAGTTAAAAATTCTTCTTTTTGATGTTCTTCTTGAACTTGTTCTTGAAAATTCTCTTTTTTTTTCTCTTGTTCAGATAATATATATAGACTTCCTAACACTACTATTGGAATAGCAATTGCGGCCATTATATAATAATAAATAATATATTTATTATAATTTTTCTAATAAATATATGATTTATTTATCTAAAAATTAATTTTTATAATTAGTATTAATTGAATAATAATCTTTTTCTACAATTCTTGAAGAAATATTATTATGAAAAGGTATACATACATGCTGTTGTGGATCTAATAATAAATATTTAAAATTATTTGGTATATTTGGGGTATTAATTGAATCAATTTCTCTTACTTCCCATGCTGGATTAGTTGCTCTAGGTTGATGTGTAATTTCATTACTTTCAACCGGATAAATATTTTGATTATATAAATTATTATTATAATTATAGTCTAGATAGTTATTTTGTGTAATTGAATCTCTATTTAATTTTCTAGTAATACCCATCAAATCACTTTCTAATTCAGTTTTATTTTTAGATAAATTTGCACCCCATTTTTGCATACGTAAATAAGGATCATTAATAAATAAAGGTTTATCTCCGTTTCCTGGAACATTAATCTCATAATTACCTATATTTGTAGTTTCCTCTAAATATTTTTGTATTCTACAAGGGTCATCGTGAAATCTTGTAAATGCCATTATTATATATATAATATTATATTTAATTACTTAAAAAAAAAATAAGATATTAACTAAATGAATAGAGAATTATTAAATGAATATATAAATAAATATAAAATTAGCGAATTATTAGAATATATTTCAAATGAATATAATTTACAAGAAGAAAAATTATCAATTAAACTTATTGATACATTTCAAAATAAACAATTAACAATAGATAAAGAAACTCAATTTATTGTATTATTAAATAATTCAATACATGATACTATAAGTATTAATAATACTAATTTTGAGGAAATTTTAATGATAGATGATAATTCAAATATAGAAATTAATAGTGATGTAACTTATAGTGATATAAAATATATATTAATAGAAAATAATTCTAGTAAAAATTCTATAGAAAATAAAAATAAATATAGTAAAGGTGATAATATATTTCTAATTAATAGTTTAAATATAATAAATGATGATGATTGTAAATTAATTAAGAAATTTATTGATAATTATGTTGAAAATAAATTAGTTGATACAACATGTTGGACTTCTAATGGTAATACACAATCATTATGTTTTAAAATTTCAGAAAATCATCCAAATAAAATTTTAAATAAAAAAGCTGATAATTTAGTATTTAATATTATAAAAAAATTAATCGATTATTTAAAAGAAGAAAATCAAATAACAAGATTAAATACTATGGTAGGTGATACTGCTTATCAATTTCGTAAAATTTTTGGTGAAACACGTTTACATTATGATGGAATTAAAGGAAGTTATGAAGATACTAATGAAAGATTTTTAAGTGTTATAATTTGTTTAAATGATGATTATGAAGGTGGAGAAATATGTTTTCCAGTTCAAGATAGAATAATAAAAATGAAGAAAGGAGATATATTAGCTTTTCCTCCATATTGGACTCATCCTCATTATTCTAATGATTTATTAAACAAAACATATAGATATACTATTAATACTTGGTTATATTAAATAGTATTAATAACTTAAAAATAAATTTATATTTTAAGTTAAATAATGATTACATTTGATAGAGAAAAAATAAATAATTTAATTGATGATGATAATTTAAAAGATATAATTAATTATGTTTCAGAAAAAATTAATGTTCATAATGAAAGATTGAAAATTATAACAATAGATGAATTTCAAACAAATAAGTTGACTATTGATAAGAATAGACAATTTGCAATTATTTTAAATAATTCTAATAAAGAAACAATTACCATTAATGGAGCTACATTTGAAGAAGTTTTATGTATTGATAATGTAGAAAATATAATAATTGATTCTAAACTAAATGATACTAAAACAATTAAATTTTTAGTATTTGAAGATATTTGTAAACAATTTAAACATAATGAAACTCTAATTAATAGATTTAAACGTGATACTAGTAATAATATTTTTGTAATCGAAGATAAAAATATTTTAAATTATGATGATTGTGATTTTTATAGAGAAATTATTGATAATTTTATTACTAATAATACTTATTGTAATAAGATTTGGGAATCTGGAAATAATGTTAATTGTAATACATTTGTAATATCACAAAGTAGGTTAAATGAATTTTTAAATAAATCTTTAGTTAATGAAATAATGAATAAAACAACAAGAATATTTAATAATATTAGAGCATATTTGAAAGAAAATTATGATTTAGATATTAAAGGAGATTCTGGATTTCAATTTCGTAAAATATTTGGAGCAACAAGAATTCATAAAGATGGTGTTTATGATGCGGCAAATCCTGCTACTTTAGATGTAACAAGAATAGCAAGTATAGTTATTTGTTTAAATGATGATTATGAAGGTGGAGAATTTTGTTTTCCAATTCAAGATATAAAAGTTAAATTAAAAAAAGGGCAAATTATAGTTTTCCCTCCATATTGGACTCATCCGCATTATACTATGGATTTAAAAAATAGAACATATAGATATACAATAAATAGTTGGTTACACGAAAATCCAACAAATTTTATGCTTAAAAACTAAATATATATTTTATAATTTTTAAGAAATATATATTTTTATAATTTCATAATATACCATAAACTGTAATATTCTGGTCTGTTATCAAAAGTTTCGCCTCCTCCAGTTTGTTGTGTTTGAATTGGATGATTGTGATTTATTGTTGTTTGTCCTGTATTTGTACTTATTGGATGATTGTGATTTATAGTTGTTTGTCCTGTATTTGTAGTAATTGGATGATCATGACTTCCTCCTTCTGGTGAAATATTTGTATTTGTATTTGTAGTTGTATTTGTATTTGTAGTTGTAGCCGCAGTTGAACCTGCATGACTATGATCAGCGTCAGTGCCTAGTGCTTGTGATGTATTTACATCTCCACTTTGTTGAACACTACTAGTACCGGGGAACGTACTTGCACCTTCTGATCCTGTCTGACCTGAATGAGCACCAGCCTCTTGCATTTGAAGACCTCCTCCTACAGTTCCAATATTTAAAGTACCAAAATCTTGATCATCTGTTACAATAGATTGAGTACCATAATAACCTTCATCTGATGAATAACGGAAATTTACATTACCAGGATGCTTATGGTTTCCTGTTGCAAAAGGATGTTGATGGTTAGTAACTGTATGGATGTGTTGAGTTGTTGGATGTTGATGTAGACCTCCTGTATGGTAATGTTCCTGACCATCTGCTGCTATAGTAAGTGTAGTTGTTGAAGCACTTGTACTTGTACTTGTTGATGTAGAATTTGCAGTATGATCATGATCTATACTTGTTTGTCCTGAATTTGAAGTTGCTGGGTGATTATGATTTACATCTGTATGTCCTGAATTTGAAGTTGCAGGATGATTATGATTAACATCTGTTTGTTCAGAACTAGCTCCATGATTATGAGCTGGTATTTGTTGTTCTGTTAAGGTTGGAAAATTTTGTCCTCCAGTACCTCCTTCACTATATGAGTTTTCTGATGAACCAGAACAAACAACAAATTTTCCTGATAAATTTGGAGTGTTTTTTTCTCCATTACAAATAGCCCATCCAGTAGGTACATTACCACTAGTTCCATACCATAAAATAATTGCACCAGTAGGAACATGAGCGTTAACAACACCATTTACAGTAAGAACCCCAGTTCCTAAATCAAGGTTAGTATTTTGAGTGAATATATCTCCTCCGGCAGCAGTAAGATTTAAATCTAAACCAGAATTAGTAGATATAGTGTTGGAATTAAAAGTTATATTTTCTACAACAACTTGTCCTGATTGTGATTGAATTTGTGTATCTTGGGCTGAAGTGAGAGATGTATTTCCTGCGGAGGAAGTAATGGTTGTTTGTTGGGCTGAAGTAATAGTAGTTTGGCCTCCTTGTGAAGCAATAGTAGTTTGTTGTCCAGATGTGACAGATGTTTGTCCTGCAGTAGAAGTAATAGTTGTTTGTTGGGCTGCAGTAAATGTAGAACTTCCTTGATTAGCAGTAACAGCCATATTTTGTAAAGCGGTAATTTGTACTTGTCCTGTATCAGATTTTAATACTAAGTCACCACTATCAACATCTATTGTATTTCCATTTATATTAACATTATCAATATTCATAAAACCAGATGTAACAACTCCACCATTAGGTCCAAGATTAATGTTTGTGTCATTAGTAGTCCAATAATCTCCTGGATTATTATAAGTAAATAATTTGTCCACATTAGAAGAATTTTTTACTGCAATACCACCATCAGTAACAGAATTATGATTTGCATTCATTCTAATAATATTATCACTAATATCAACATTAGTGGATTGAATAAAGGTAGAAGTTCCTTTAACATCTAAATTTCCCATAATAACAACTTCACCTTGTTCAGCAACACTACCAGGAACACCATCACCAGATGGGTCAATAATTAAACGAGTAGTAGGGTTTCCAGCAGAATTATTTTCATAAATAGTATAAATTTTAGTTCCAGTTGTAACTAATCCATCGGCTGTTAGAGATTGTTTTATATGTAGAACACCACTTACATCAACATGTGCATTAAAAGAAGAATCATCAATTACTACAAATTTACTCATAAATGAAACATCACTTAATGCGGTTAATTGTTCTTTAATATCGACATGATTATTAAAAGATGTGTCATCTTCGACGTAAAATTTACTCATAAATGAAACGTCACTTAAAACAGTTAATTGTTCTTTTATATCAACATGATTATTTATAGAAACATCACCTTCAATATTAACATGTCTAATATCAGATATATCTAAATGTTTACCAGAGTTATCAAATATAAGTGCTGAAATATCATGACCAGCAGCACCATTATGGCGTGTATAATCTCCCATTCTAATAATTCGTGTTTTATCCATATATATTGTACCAGAACCAACAAATAGATCATTCCAGCGATAATCAATACTTCCTATATTATAAGATAAATCATCACGAGGTATCAAATCACTAGCAATATTATTAATACTTAAATCTCCTAAAACAATTAAATCTTGCGTTTTAATAGTTCCTCCACTAACATGAATATTTTCGTCAGGAGTGATTGTATTAATTCCTATCCTATTTTCGGAAGTATCAATTACGATTGTATTATTTAGGTCAGGAATAAATTGATAATCAGGAGTAATTGAATTAACTGTTGTTATAATTTTATTATAATCAGTCATTTATATATTATTTATGATAATATTTAGATAATTTTTAGGCAAAATAATTAATTTAATTAAAAATAATTATTTTCTCTCATTAATTTATAAAACATGAAAAAACATATGAAATCTGCAGATGGATTATACCATATTAAAGGTAAAAAATATCCATTTTTAAGAGGAGCAAGACGTCAAGTATGGGCTGGAACAGCATATATGACTGAAGGAGGATTAACAAGAGACAAATTACACTATAACAAACGTGGTCGTATTGTATCGAAAAAAAAATTCCACACAGCAAAAAAAGAAAAACGTCTTCAAAAACATGGATATTTTACTAAAAAAGGTAAATTTGGATATGTTAAAAAAGGAACAAAATCAAAATCAAAATCTAAATCATCAAAAACAAAAAAAAGAAGATAAAAATTTTGTAAAATAAATAATATATTTATTAATTATAAATATATTGTATGCCTCTACTTAAACGCGCGTCGTCTAAAAAAGCTCTTGAATTAGTTATAACAGAAGAATTACCAAAAAATTCTATGGTAATTAATTCAAGTTTAAAAAGTAGTATATTTATTTATGATACTCTAAAAAGTATGATATTACCAGCATCAAAAGGTTTAGATTATTTATTAGTAGGATTTACATCTGTATTAGTGTATAATGTTATTGTTAGTTTTTTTTAAAACAAAATAATATAGACGAAGATCTATATTAGTTTATAAATTTTATGAATTATAATTTAAAAATAATATAAAGATTTAATTTAATATAAATTATACAGAATTCTGTATCTTGTGTAGGGTAATAATTATATCTCTCTATAGCTCAGTTGGCAGAGCGTGTGACTGTAAATGGTTTTCAGCAGAAATCACAATGTCCTCCGTTCGAGTCGGAGTAGGGAGAGATTAATATATATGTTATAATATAGATATTAATTAAAAAATTGATATTAAATTATGTTTTTAATATAGATTAATGAGGAGAGTTAAGTCTTCCCCATCTGATTTAGCAAAAATGTCACATAATAAACGTCAAATAAAAAGAACTCCATATATGTGTTCTGCAAGTATTCCTGTTGTGATTGAAACTAAAACTGATAATAATTATAAATTGATCAAATCGTTAAAAAAAAATGTTAAAACATTTGGAAATTTAGTATCAGATGCTTTAGTTGAAATAAATTATGACCATTATAGTTTAGAAGAAACAACATTATTTGCAGCAATAGTAGGTTATTTTTCAAATAATATTTTAAAAAAAGACAAATTAAAAGAAATTTATAATTTTCTAGCAAAAGCATTAGCACGATATTTAATAATGTTATTTATTCATACACAAGTTTTACATGATAAAATAGATTATGGAATTTTAAATGCATTACCACTTCCACCGCATATTTAAAAAAAAATTGATTATAATATTAAAGATATATTACTAATAATATTATAATCATTATTATGAATATTTTCAGTTGGAATGTTGCTGGACTACGTGCCCGGCTAAAGCCAGATGAAACTCATAGTAACAGTTTGATGAGAGCATTATTCAGTCAAGTAAGCGAAAACGGTTTAGGTTACAAATATTTTGATATAGTTTGTTTACAAGAAACTAAATGCACTGAAAATGAAGTAACTTTACCTTGTGAAATTGAAATTAGATATCCTTATCGTTTTTGGAATTCAACAGATGGAACAAGTCAAAGAAAAGGTTTAAGTGGAACTACTATTTGGTGTAAGAGTCCACCCATAAGAGCTTTGCCTAGACCTGATTTTGATGTTGAAGGAAGAATTGTTGCTGTAGAATTTGAGAAGTTTATTTTGGTAAATGTGTATGTTCCAAATTCTCAAAAACTAGATTCTGATAGATTTAAATTTAGAGAACAATGGAATGCTAAATTTATGGTGTATATTTCAGAGTTTCAAAAAGATGGAAAACAAGTAATTGTATGTGGTGATATGAATGTTGCGCATTTGGATATTGATATTAGTAATCCAAAATCAAAAAAAAATAAAGTTGCTGGATTCTTTGATTTTGAGAGACTTGATTTTGCATTTATGACAGAAAGTTTAAATTTAATTGATGTATTTAGAACTTTAAATCCTATAAAACAAAGGTCAACTTATTGGTCAAATTTTATGAAAGGAAGGCGAAGGAGTGATAATGGTTGGGGTATTGATTATTTCTTAGTATCAAAAGAATTATTTGAAAGTGATGAAAATATCAGTCAAACAATTGAAAATGAAATTTTAGGTTCGGATCATTGTCCAATAATTTTAAATATTAATGTATAATATGTTTGGAAAATATAAAAAATCATATGTAAGAAGGGACAACTTATATATAATTTTTTTTGGTGTTAAATCAAATAGAAATCCAGTAACTATAGAGATGATGAATGTTATATTTTATTAATTTATTCTGGTACTGGAGGAAGTTGTTTTGTTTGTTCTTCAACTTTTAATTCTTTTTTTAAAAATTCAACTAATTCACCTATTACTTGAAATTCATCAGGATTAATTGCACCACGTTTAGCAACGACATTAAGAATATTAAACATTAATACACAATGTTTGGTGGGAACATTCAGAGTTTCTGGTAACATAATAGTATTTTCCATTTTTATATATTATTATTTATTCTTTCTTTAAATTATTTAAAACCAAAAGTAATATTTAAAGATAAACTTATATTCATAAAAAATACTACAGGTTTTGTAATATATTTTATTCTATTATATTTTGAAATAAATGGGTTATCATTACCTTGAATAGATTTTATTATTTTATTTCTTTCAATTTCTAATTGTGTTGGTGGATATAATACATTCCATTTTAGTATTAATTCTAAATCTAATACATTCTCAATATTTAATTCAGGATAAGTGTATTTCATATAAGCTATGGAACGTGCTATAGCACCTCTAGTATTAATACAAGGTATATAAAATTTGCATTTATTATTTTTAAAATTGTTACTACTAACAGGGGTTAATTTTTTATTATTATAATGTTTATTATAAATATTTTCATCAATATATTTGTAATTACTTCTATGTGAATTTGTTTTAGAACACGTTAAATAAATATTATGCATATCTAGATTAGCATTTTTGTATTCTTTTATAAATGATTGAGGGAAAATATGTTCTGCTGTTAAACTTGAATATTTTTCATAATTTTTTAAATTATTTAAAAATAATATACATTCATCTTGTTTATTACAATTCATAGATGAAGTGCAAAAATCGTTATATAAATCATAATAAATATTTTCATCTAAAAATGATTGTTTAATATTTCTTATTGAATATAAACGAGTGGGTTTTTCAATTCTTCCAATTAATAAACTATTAAAGGCGAAATATTTTATTAATTTTTTAGGCAATAATTTCATAATAAGAATTATTACTTAGATTATTTTTTTAAAATTAAATTTACAAAAATTTTATAATTATAAATTTATATAACTATTTAAAGCTTAATAATAAATATTCTATTATAAATGTCATTAGAAAATAAAATAGGTAATCTATCATTAGATAACAATGAAACAAATATAAATAATGTATTAACAATTAAAACAGTTCAAATTGCTCCATTTAGAATTTTAATGACTGCTTTAAAAGATATATTATTGGATACAAATATTGTATTTACAAAAGAAGGTATAAGAATTATTAATATGGATAAAACTCATACAATATTAGTTCATTTAGCTTTAAAAGCTTCTAATTTTGAATTTTATGAGTGCAAACATGATAAAATTATTGTTGGTGTTAATATGTTTCATTTATTTAAACTTATTACATCTATTGATAATGATGATACTTTAACTATTTATATTGAAAATGATGATTATATTGATGGTGTTGTTACTGAATTGGGTCTTAAATTTGAAAATGGTGATATTAAACAATCTAAAATTCAAAAATTACGTTTGATTGAGCCCGACCAAGATGAACTTGAAATACCAGATGTGAAATTTTCATCAATTATAAATATGCCTTCGTCTGATTTTCAGAAGATTGTGAGAGATTTAGCTAATATTTCAGAAAAATTAGAAATTAAATCTGTTGGAGATGAATTAATTTTTAGATGTGCTGGTCAATATGCAAAAGCAGAAATTAGACGAACAGAAACACAAGGTTCTATGCAGTTTGTTCAAAAATTAACAAGTGATTCAATTGTTCAGGGAGAATTTTCTCTTAAAAATTTAGTATATTTTATTAAATGTACTAATTTATGTAATCAAATTGAGATATTTTTGGAAAATAATCGTCCATTAATAGTTAAATATAATGTAGCATCATTAGGAGAGATTAGATTATGTTTAGCACCATTACCTCCTAGTTCTTCAAATTAATTTATCATTTATATATTTTATAATTATATATAAATGGAAACATTAACAAGAAAAACAAAAACAAGTTCACCTAAAAAAATAGATAAAGAAAAAATGAATAAATTAATGGATTCAATAGAAGATGATATGGTAAGAAAAGATTATCCTATTCATTATCGTAATATAGTTAGTGTTATTGAAAAAAATAAAAAAGATAGTTTTATATGGAGAGATCAATTAAATAGATTATCAAAAATGGCGAATGAATTAAATATTGTTGGTGAACGTCATGCTGTAAGACAAGAACTAGAAAGAAGGCCTAAAATGAAGGTAATAGCAGATAGATTATTAGAATTAGATGATGAGGAAATTGAATTTATAATACCTTTTATTAAAAATGAAATAAAATATAACCTTGGTTCGGGAAAAAAAAATCAAAAAAAAAGAGAAAACAAAAAAAAGACAAAACAAAAAAAAAGAAAAAGAAAAAATTTAGGAAATTAAAATAAAATTTTACACCTTTGAACATTTAAAACGCCTATTTTAACCATTTATATTTAGTGAATCCTTCAATAATTTCAGTATTATCATCGATAGAAAAACAATCTATTGTTGCATTTATTAAATAATCATCTCTTACAATATAAAGTAATTTTGTATTTGGGTCCCAATCACTACGATAATTATTATCATCCCCATTTAAAGAACGCATATGTGGATTATGCCTATTATAATACGAAACAGCATCTTTTTTTGTTTTAAATTTTCCCTTCATATAACCAATATGTTTAATTTTCCCACCTTGTGCTAACCAACCATTATCTCCTTCTTTTTCTGTAATAAATTCTAAAACTTCAAGAACATATGTAGCTTTTGCCATTTTATTATAAAATAAAAATATCTTTATATCTTTATATATTTTAATATCGGCGTTTTAAATGTTCAAAGGTGTAAAAATAAAATATTTAGTTTTTAAAATGAGCTGTTCTTGTGAGAGAACCTACGAGAGTCCTTTGATTATTCAGAGTGAAAAATTCAGTAAAGTTGTAAAAAAATTACGTGAATTCTTCCTTGAAAAAAATTTCATCGAAGTACATGCCCAAAATCGCCTTTCTATTTTAGCTGCATGCGAATAACCTGAAAATGTTGCTACTTTTGAATACGCTGGTAAGGTTTGGCCTTTACCTCAAACTTCACAAATGTGGCTTGAATACGAAATTTTAAAAAGACCTGATGTTGCTGGTTATAGGGTAATAACTTTATCTAAAAAATTTCTAATTAAATAGCTACACCTTTTCGAGCTTTTTGAATATCATAAAATAATGGATTATTCTTAAATTTCTTTAAAATATCTTTGGAAAAACATTCTTGGTCTCTTGTTCCAAGTAAAAAAGTTACTATACTGAATTTTTTTCCTAAATTTCTTTTTAAAATATAAATATAAATACTTGTTCCAATAATACTAATTAAGAAACTAATTACAAATAAGAAATTATTTACACTTGTGTATTGTTCAATTAATTTATTATTTTCTTCATTAATTTCTTTATTTTCTTCTAATTTAGTTTTTAAATCACTAATATATAAATCAATTATATAAATCATACCAATTAAAAATATAGCACTTATAGTTATAATTGTTGGTGCTCTCATAATAAAAATAAACCAAAAATATAAAATAAAACTTTGAGAGATTCGCTCAGTTATATTTAATTTTTCTTGAACTAATCCTACAAAAAATAACATAATGAAAAATCCAATTATGTGTTTAACAAACATATATTCTTTCATAAAATTTCTTATACCACAAGAATAAATATCTCCTACATAATTTCCAGCAATAATAAATAAAAATATAGATAATTTGCTTACTATTTGTGAAAAACCAGTTAAAGATTCATAATTTATCATATTATATATAATAATAGATTTTTAATAATCAATAAAGAATTTCATGTTGTTTATATAAACAATGTTGTTTTTCAATATTACATAAAATATCAATTTTAAAAGGGTCTTTTTTTTCATTTTCTAAATTTTCGCTCGTTAATTCATTATAAATTTCATTTTGTTTTAAATCTTCAGTATTTGTTATCCAAAATTTTATAATACAAAAATTTTTCTTTGGACTAATTGATATTCCATTAATATTATCTAAAATACTTTTATCATTTATTAAAGTTTCACCAATTAAATAATAATTTAATTTTTTCCATACATCATAAACATAATCTGTTGTAATTTTATATGAAATACAACCTCCTTTACTATTATCTGGATCTTCCCAGATTGGTTTTATGTTATTTTTCATAATAAATAACATACATTTTTCAACTATTTCTTTATTAACACCTTCTATTAATGTAATACAATCTTCTAATGTATGAAATGTTGATACTTTTTTATAACTATTTATACTCCAATCTGTATCATATGGTAAATGTAACCATAATGTCCAATTATTATTTAAATCATGCATTATTATAATTTAAATAATATATTTAATATTGTTTATTTAAATGTTTTTATCTGATTCTTTTTTAGCATTATTATTCCATCTATCTTGCTGTTCTGCAGTTAAATTATTCCATTCATCATCAATTATTCTATTTATTGATGTTTCTGAATAAGTAGGATACTTTTCTTTTGTTTTTTGGTATTTATTAAGTCTAAATAATAACTGACCATCTAATAAATAAGTTTCACTATATTTCTTTTCATATGATTCAAAATCTGTATTGTTACTTGTATTTTTACTTGTATATTTTCCTTTATTATAATTTGCATTATTAAAAGGATAATTTATATTTAAAAATGAAGATACCTGATATGTAAAGAAATTCTCTCCAAAAACATTAATTAATCTATCAACAATATTGTATTTAATTGGATTATTAGATAAATCATATAAATCTTCTACGGGACTATTTAAATTGTAAACATCTTCTACTTTATCGTAAAACTTGCGTCTATGTTTATTTCTATCAATTCTCTCAACTGCATTGTACCTATCATAAAAATAAGCATATTTTTGCTGATTTAATAAATTAGCTCCACCTAAATAATTGCCTGAAGTATCAACATAGTTATCAGATAAATCTTTTCCTCTTAATTTTAGTTGAGATCTTAAATCTTTTTCATCTGGATCTGTTCCAAATACTTTTAATAATAAAGTAGAAATTAAAGTCATCATAATTATTGGTATAAAAACTAAAAACCAAGCAATTACTTTATATCCTAAATCACATAAAATATTCAATATAACTGAAAAAACAACCATTACAATAAATTTAATAAATGCATCATTAATAACACCTTTATATAAATCAATAAATATTTGTATTAGTGAAAAACCAATAAAAATTAGAGTTGGTGCACAATTATAAGATAAAATCATATTATATATTATAATAAGTGTATATAATATAATTTCCAATATTAATTAATTTCTAATTTGATGTTTTCATTTTTAGAATTTTCTACTAATTTAATTAATTTATCTAATTTTGAATTTATATTAGTTAAATTATTATCATCTTTTACTTCTACTTTTGTAATTTCTTTTAAACTTGTAGTGCTTATTTCATTTTCTAATTGTTTTATTTTTTCATCTTTCTCTCGTAAAAGTTTTGAAAATTGTTGTAATTGCTCTTGTTGTTTCTGCATAATTTGAACTATTTGTTGATTATTTAATTCAATATTTTGTCCATTTTGATTTAAAATAATTTTACCTTCTCCTTGTTCTTGTTGTCTTTGTTGATGTTCCATAGCCATTTTTCTTCGTTCTTCTTCGATTTCTTTAATTTGTTTTAATACGTCAGGTTTATTTTTTGGATGTCCTGGATCATAATTTGGTAATAATTTATCTATTGTATTCATATAAAATTCTTTCATTTCTGCTTCTTTTACAAATTCATCAACTGTTCTATTACATTCTTTTTGAAATTGATTTTGTCCATTTTCTAATAATTTTTTTTTATCAAATGTATTATGTATATGTGAAAATACTAAAATTGTTTTTTTTGGTTCTAATTGGACAAATGGAACACTATAATTCTTTAAAAATGCTTTCTCTTCTGCTAATGCTGCATGTTCTTCATAACGATGATCTTTTAATAACTCTCTCTTAAATGCAAATGTTCCTGCAGTTGCATGATTTGCACTATATGGACCAAACTGCCACATTTTTTGAATATGTTTAAACCAAATATAAATTTCACTTGCTCCGGCACACAACGCATTTGGATGACTTACTAACATATTTACAGCATGTGAAACTCTTTCTCTTGGGTAATAATCATCATCATCCATATATACTAAAATATCTCCTGATGATTTATCATGCATAATATTTCTTTTTTTTCCAAGAGGCATTTTTGTATCATATTTAAAATATTTTACTTGAGGAATATGTTTTACCAAATCCTCTATTGGGTCTGTTCCATCATCAATTATAATCCATTCCATTTTATCTGCTGGATAATCTTGATTTAAAAAATTCTTAATACACATATCCCAAAATGGACGTCTATTAAATGTTGGAGTACAAATACTAACAAAAGGTAAATCACTTTTATCTTTGTTTTTTGATTTTTTTCCCATAATATATTTTTTACAATAATTATATTTATATAATTTTTTATAAATATAATTAAATACTAGTTTTCATTCCTTTAAAAGCTTTATAAACTATTATTAACATTAAAATTCCAGACATTACACCAGTTGTTGTTGGGTCTAATGAATTTGCTGCTGAACCAATTACTCCTACACAAAATAATATTGTTAGTAAATCTGCATGACTTTTTAATATACTGAAGCATTCTAATGGATTACTTAATGGTATGTAAAAAATATTAAATAATAAACTTATACACATATAAATACTTGAAACAGCTGTCATAAGTCCTCCTAAAACTATTGATGAAGTTGCCAAAAATATAATTGGGAAAAATAATATTAAATTTTTTATTACATTAAATACTTTTGTAATTAAACTCATTTCACTTAAAGGATAAAATAATTCTGTTCTAAATATTCTATAATAACTTGGCGGTATATTACATCTATCTAATGATGTTCCAAATAATTTTCGTGGGAAAATTGTCGCTATTAGTCCTACAAAAAATCCACCACTCATTATAAATGCTACCAAAGTTAATAATCCTGTAATATAAAGCATAGGGCCAAAATATAAACCACCTTGTTTTGTAAAATATGCTATAAATGGGAATAACAACCCAGTTAAAAGTAAGAAAACAAAATTACTTAATAATGGATTAAATTTAACTACTTTTTGATAAGATGTTGATAATCTACTAGCACAGAAATTTAAAAACATTCTCACAAATAATATAGGAAATAAGAAATAAAAACTTATTGTTTTTGCTAATACTAATATAAATTCACTTTTAATATTATTTGCTGCAAAATCAGCTATATTATATGGTATTGGTTTTTCACCATATATTGTAGTATCATATGCTAATGTTATACATTTTGCTCCTGAGTGCTCATATGCAGCAAAGTTACTAATTATTCCTTCACTTTTAGCACCACCACTTTGACCTGTTTTACTTCGAGAACAAGCCTGATATGGATAATAACAAATATTATTTGGAAACATATAATCAACTAAACTTATTTTTTCTGTTTTTCCAATATTAGCACATTTACTTTTATAATATATACATTCTATCGAATTACCATAACGTAGCCAAAATTCATAACAAGTTCCAATTATTGCTGTTACCAATAATGATACAATTGAAACTAATATTAATTTAAAAAATTTTGTAATATTATTTGGATCATCAAATAAAGTATTATATAAAGTTTGCACTTCTTCTTTATGACACATATTTCCTACTTTTCCATTTAGTCCTAAAAATTTTAATCCTGTATTATTATCACTAGTTAAACATTCTGAATTTTCATTTTCATTATAACAACATCCTTCACTCTCTTCTCCATTTAAAAACTCTGCACTACATTTTACTGCAGTTTTTTCCCACTTTTTATAGTCATCAGGATTATCTTCTCTCCATTTTTTTAAATCAATATTACCAGTATTCATATCTATGTATGTTCGTGCACTTCTTGGAATACAACCTGTAGAATCTTTATATTTATCAATATCTTCTTTGAATAATTTTCTAGACATTATATTAATATATGTATTTATAATAAAATAAAAGAATTTAAAAATTTATTCTAAATTTAATTATACAATATGGATAAGTTTGAGTCATCAGAAAAATATCATGATTATAAAGATGTATTAATTCTACCAAAAGCTTCTTCTATAAATAGTAGAAGCCAAGTAAATTTAAATAGAACTTTTAAATTTAATAATGGTTTAACTTGGACAGGAGTTCCTATTATTGCTGCAAATATGACAACTGTTGGTACACTAGAAGTTTATAAAACTCTTGTAAAACACAAAATTCTTACAGCACTTCATAAATTTATTAAATTACAAGATTTAATTGAATATAATACTAATAATCCTGATAATTTATTAGATCCTAATTATTTTGCTATTTCAACTGGAATTAGTGATAATGATTTTGAAAATTTAGTAAATATTATGGATAATTTTGGTTGTAAATGGATTGTTATTGATATTGCAAATGGTTATATTGATAACTTTAAATCTTTTTGTAAAAAAGTAAGAGAAAAATATACTCATAAAATTATTATTGCTGGAAATGTATCAACTAAAGAAGGAGTCAATGATTTACTAGAATGTGGAGTTGATATTGTAAAAGTTGGAATTGGTGGCGGCAGTGCTTGTACCACTAGGATTCAAACAGGTATTGGAATGCCTCAATTTTCTTGTGCATTAAAATGTTCTGAAGCAAAAAAAGATAATACATATATTATTAGTGACGGAGGAATTACTTGTCCAGGAGATATGGCTAAATCTTTTGGTGCCGGTGCTGATTTTGTAATGGTTGGGGGTGAATTTGCTGGACATTATGAAAATCCTGGAGAAATGATAGAAGAAAATGGAGTTAAATATAAGTTCTTTTATGGAATGAGTTCATCTTATGCTATGAAAAATAATTATGCTGCTAATAATAATACTAATTATCGTTCTTCTGAAGGTAGAGAAATTAAAGTAAAATATAAAGGAATGTTAGATAATACTATTGAAAATTATTTAGGTGGATTAAGAAGTACTTGTACATATACTAATTCATCATCTATTGAATTATTAAATGAAAATTGTAAATTTATTTTGGTAAATAATCAATATAATGGTAATTTAGTTAATGGAAAATAAATAATATTATTTTATTACTATAATATAATATTATGAAAGTAAATAATATAATAAAATTTATTATAATAGGATTAATAATATTAATTTTTTTATTTGTAGTTTTTTCTTCTACTTCTATTGTTGAAAGATTAAATAATATTGATTGTTCTAAATGTGAAGTCAAACCTAATATGGGTAATTGTATTCAAATAAAAGATTTAAGTTATGCAGATTTTGGAAATAATATTCAAGCAATTGATTTTGATGTTATAGATACAAGTTATGTTTTTTGTCCTTGGGCACCTAATTGTGATAATTTAAATAATATTATGTCTCAATCAAAAAGACTTGAATTATCAAATGAAGATATAAAATCTGGAATAAAAAATAATGTACAATGTTGTCCGGATGATACATTTTATAGTAGTAATACTATTAATATTAATATGTTACCACAATTAACACATGTTAAAAATATGTGTTCTAGAATTAATACTAGTAATAATCTTATTAATATTGCTAATCGAGTAGGTGATGATTATTTAGAACTAAGGGCTTTATGTAATCAAGTTGATTTATCTGGACTTTATTTTAATAAAGAAGTTAAATTTTCAGGAAATGTTCTAAAAGATCCAAACTTAAGTGTTCAAGAAATTATTGATTATCAAAATATTTTAGAAGTTAAATTAGTTAATACTGGTGGAGAAACCAAAAGAACTCAAGATTTAACTATATTAAATGATGAGTTAAGACGTTTAGATTTAACTAATCCAGATCATTTAAATAGAAAACAACAAATTCAAAATAATTTAGCAGATAATTTCTTTTTATCAACTATTTCCAATGAAACATATCAATATAAATTACTTGATAATACAGGTTCTGCATTAGGAGAAAGTTATATTTTACAAGAAAATGAATTTTTTAATTGTTTTGGAAATAAAGAAAAAGTTAAAACTGTTGAAGATATCAGTTTTTCTCAAACTGATTTACAAAAATTTAAAGAAGAAAATTATTTTGACGTTGATGCTAATGCATCTTATACAACTATGCAAGATAACGCCCAACGACCATATCCATCTGCTGAAGATTTTGAAATGGAACTAAGAAATCTGCCACCAATTCAACAATCTAGTAATGTTTCTAGTTCTGTTATTAGTACTTATCTTAATTCTATAAATTCTTTTTATCAAAAACAATTTAATGCTTTAATTGGACCAAGAACTCATGCTGTTCCCCAAACTCTTAAATTTGATAATGATTCTTTATCTACTAAGCCTAGTACCTTTTTTGTATATGATGGTTCTGTTAACACAGATTTTGATTGTGAACCCAGTGTAACTGGTGATGATAAATTTAAATATTGTGGACCTGCTTCTTATCACGCTGAATTTATATCTTAAATAAATTCTTTAAATACTTTTTATAATATATTTAAAAGTATTTAATTATCTTGAACTTCCTTTTTTGGAAACTCTTATTGTTCTTAATGAACCTCTTCTTTTTGGTCTTCTACTTGAACGTGTTGTCTTTCTATTACGTCTACTACTTATACTTATTGATTTTCTAGGTGAACCTGTTTTCTTTGGAGATTTTGATACACTAGAAAATCGCTTTTTCATACTTTTTTCATAATTACTCAATGCCTTCTCATCTTCTAATAATAGTAAATTATTTATTTTCATTGTTTTAAATTTCTTTTCTAAAATCTCTCTGTATTCTCTATCTTCTATAGACATTTTCTTTGAGAAAAATTTTACTGCTGGCTCACATACTTCTTTAAATACTTTTCTTACTTTTTCTTTTGGTAATTTTACAAATTTTTGAACTATTACTCTATCTAATTTATCTAATTTACTTAGACTTAATTTTGCTGGTGCTGATTTTATTTTTTTTGATGAAAGTGATTTTGTTTTACTTAATGAAAATGATTTCGCTTTTTGTGATAAACCTCTCGCTTTTTTTGCTGTTTTCCTTCTTCTTTTTCCTCCACCTTCAAAATATTCTATTAATTCTTCATGTGTAACTTCATCTGATGTCATCATTATTATCGCCAATTTTAAATTTGGTATTTCATTTTCTTCCAAAAAATCTTCTAATTCTTTTACTTTTTCCATAAAGTTTTCACCTCTATCTCCACCTTTCACTGTTATTTCATCTACTACATCACTTGTATATCCATTTTCTTCTAATATTTTCTCTTTCATCCACATTACAAAATATTCACATAAACTGTCTAAACTTTGCACTCTTGATGCATTTACTTCTACTTTTGCTGCTTCTTGAAATTCACCTCTCCATTCTGATTTTATTGTCTTATCAAAATCAAATCCAAAATCTTTTGTTCCTTCTTCTGCTAATGTTGAACCTGGTTTCAATAAATTCACAAATTTATTTAATGTATATCTATGAAGTTGTCCTTTACAATCATTTGGAGGAGTTAGTTTACTTGGATCATTAAATCCTATTATAAACTCTCTTGTAATTTCATCATCTACAGCACTTGGATTTCCTTCATTATAATGTTTTAATGTATCTACAATTGATGGTGTTGGTTCTAAATCCATAGACATAAGAAATTTCTCAGATACTTGAGTATGAATATTTACTAATCTCTCTACCATACCTAATGTACAACTTTTTCCTCCTGCTCCATGTGAATTAAATATATCAAAAAAATAAAATTCAAAAAAATTAAAAATATATGAACTTGGACAATGAAATAAAAATAATAATGAATCTAAAACCAACTCAAACCAACACCATTTACCTGGTGGTCCCCCTTGTAATGGATTTTGTTGACTAGTTAATATATTTATAAATTCATTACTCATTATACTTTCAAAATCTGTTTTTAATTTTCTTAATTGCTCTGGACTATATTTTACTTTTTTTATTAATACCATAATAATAAATTTATCAAATGTCACTTTAACATTTCTTTTCATTTCTGGAGGTAAATTTCCTCCTGTTTTTATAATTCTTATCATTTCTTCATACATTTCTTTTGTTTTAGTCATTGGATCATCTGCAGGTAAAACACTTACTAATCTTGCTGGATCCTGACATAAAGCATAAAATTCTTTATATTTTTCTCTATTATTTATTTGGAATTGCGCTCTTGCGTGTGTTTCATTTGCATTATTTTGTAATTCACCAAAATCTATATGATCAGCATTTATTGCTAATCCTATATCAATTGTATTTTCAAAATCTGTATTTTCATTTGTTACTGCATCTCTTAAATTAAGTCCTGTTACTTTTGCTACCTGAAAAACTGTTCCTATTAAATTACAATTTGTCATATTTGCATTTGTTAAATCTACATTAGTAAAATTTGCAGCATTTAAATTAGGTCTTCCAGCACTATCTTTTGCAATTTTTGTAAAATCAAATGATTCAAAACCATCTAATCCTTGAAATCTACAAGTTTTTATATTTGCTTCATTAAATGATGTTGGAGGAATAAAATATAAAAATCTACCATCATATGTTTCAAAATAATCCCAAGCGTTAATATTTTTTGATGCTATAAATTCCTCCGCATTTGTATAACCTTTATGTGTATAATTTCCATTTTTTAATTGATATACTCCTCTTTTTCCAGGAACTGCTAGTGGAACCATTAATTCTTCTCTCAACCCAAATTTATCATGCAAAATATCTCCTGCACTAATATTTATTTTTTTTATATCTCCTCTTACTATTTTAGGATCCGACATTCTAGCAAATCCTCTTCCTAACCAATTTATTTGTTCTACACAATTAACTCTTGCTGCAAAATCTCCTCCTTCTAAATCACAATAATCAAAATTTGTTCCTAATAAATCATTACATATAAAATGACAGTTTTTCATATTTAACATAAGTTTACTTCCTGTTTTTACTGATTCATAATTAAATACAAAATTTATTAATTCACAATATATAAATGAAACTTCATTTAATATGCAGTCATTTGTAATTATACAAGATGATGCAATTGCTGCATATGATGAAAAAACACATTGAATAAATTGAGTCTCTTTTAATTTTGTATTAGCAATAATACAACAAGTACCAATTAATTTACAATTTTCAAATCTACAATTAGTTAATTCACAAGCTTCAAACTTAAATTTATTAAAATTAATACGTGAAAAACGTATATTTTCAAATTTGCAACCAATAAATTTAACTTCATTAAAATCTAATCCCTCAAAACTATTTCTATTAAGTTCACCTTTAAATTCACAATTTAAAAATAATGTTGGATTAGTCCCATAACTTGCCTGAGTGCTTTGTGGCATAAAAACAAAATTATCAAACTTACAATCTTCAAAAATAAGATGTGGAGAATTTGTAACCAAGGTTCTACTAATATTTATTACATCTTTATTATGTGCTACTCTTCCTACTATTTCTCTTACATTTGAAAAAGTCATATCATATTTAGTATCAACTAATCCTAATTTTGTTGATGTAGTATTGTTTGGATATTTAAATTCTGTTCTAAATTTAAAATTACACTTATAAAATCTTGTCGTTTCAACTGTTCTCTCAAATCCATGAACTTGATTTGCTTGAATTAATGAACCAACATTTAAATTTTTAAATTTTACACCAAAAAAATCACATTCTTCAAATAAACAATTTTCTAATTTTGTATTTTCAAATTCCATAGTATCGTATGTTCCTTTTTTCTTCTCTGATCTTAATTGTGATTTTCTTCTTAACAAATACATATAACTTTGACCCGCTGTTCCTTGAAGAAATTTACATAATTTAAAATGAATTGTAGTAAAATTAGTGCTTTTAAATCCTGTATTTACAAATATAGAATTTAGTATTTTTTTAACAAGATATCCTTTTTCAAATCCTAATGCTTTTGCACCAAATCTACAATAATATAAATACAAGTTTTTTATTACATTAGGTGTACCTCTTAGTCTTAATTCTTCTAATATTCTTACTCTATAACTTGCTTTTTGTCCTAAACCCGTACACATAAAGTCTCCAAAACTTTTGTATTTTTCATCAATAGCCATTTTTTTTCTATAACTTTTACTTATCATTGTTGCTGCCAATGATTTACCTTCTTTCTTTTTTAATGCTAAACTTTTTACTGCCCATTTAATTGTATCTGCAGCTTTACTTTGTTTTGCTGCTAAAATTAAAGCTTCTGCTTGTCTACCGGCTTCTCTATTTTCTTGAATTTGTTTTAATAAAAGTTCTCTTAATCTTCTAATATTATCAGACATATATATAATATAATTATATTTTAATGAAAAAGAAACCTAATAATATTTTTAAACACAAATTATACTTATTATTTATTTTAATTATAATAATTTATTGTGTAAATGGATATAGTTTAGAGAGATATTATCAATTTTATCCAACCATTAATGTTTATCCTAACAATTTTAATGAAGTTAAAATCGTTGAAAAATATGTAAAAGAAAAAAATGAACAAATGAATAATTTTATTAAATTAACAGATAAAAGTGTCTCATATGCTTTTCAAGATGTTGTAATCGAAACAAGAGAACAATTAAGTAAAATGGAAAGAGAGATTGTACCATTTATTACATTTTTAAAAAATTTATTTAATAGAGCAAGACCCAAACAAATTAATGAAAATCTTAATGTTTTTGAATCTGTTTCTGCAAATACACCTGCATTTCCATCAGGACATACATGTCAAGCATATTATTTAGCCAAAAAATTAAGTATAAAATATCCTGAAAAGAGAGAAATATTATTTGAATTGGCTGAAAAATGTGGACAAGCACGTATTTATGCTGGGTTACATTATCCAAGTGATCATGAATTTTCTAAATTTTTAGTCAAATTTTTATAAACACATATATATAATGTTAAATAAAACAAGAAAATTATGTGCTAGTTGCTTAAAATTTGATTTTAGTAAAACTTTAAGATCTAGCAATAAAAGAAAACCAAAATGGTTAAATAAAATTGATTATGTTGAAGAATTTGTTAAAAAAAATGCTAATAAATTTACAAATAGACATCCAAAAAACTATAATAAAATTATTAAAATACACGTAGGAGAGAGATTTAGTAATAGAAAAATCTTATATTGGGCAGCCAAACCTAGTAATCAATTAACAATTAATGGGGCAAAAGAAGCATATGGTAATTTTTCAAATAGTGGTGTAGTAACTATTGATGAAAATGGATATGCTAAAATTAAATTTTTAGTCCCTCAAAACTATAAAACTATTGTTAAAAATGAAAAAGATTATACTACTTTTTTTAAACATATTCATTACGTTATTTCTAATAAAAATAATACTCATTGGATTTTCAGTATTTTTACAAAATTATTTCACAATAAATATAATTATAAACAATTAATACAAAAATTAAATTCAAAACTAGTTGTTATTTTAAATGTTTTACCTTGTGAATATTATGCAAAAAATCACATTCCTAACACTTTTAATTTACCTGTTTCAAAAATCAAAAAAATGTCTATTAAAGAATTAAATGAATGGTTTACTTCAGTTATTGATTCTCATTATCCAAAACTTAAAAAATTATTAAATAATAAATTGCAATTAAATGAAATTCCTATAATATCTTATTGTGCACATAATAAATGTACTGCTTCTAAAAATGGTGCTGAAGAATTAATGAAAAAAGGATTTATTAATGTAAGTTTATATGAAGATGGTATGAAAGGATATAATAAAGAGTCAAAAAAATAATATATTATTTAAATCTTTAAATAATATATATGTTATGAAAAATTATGATATAATAATTATTGGTGGAGGCATTAGTGGAATATATACTATGTATAATCTAAAAAAAAAATATCCAACATTAAAGGTTTTATTATTAGAAAAAGACGATAGATTTGGTGGTAGAATTTATACATATTTTGAAAAATTAAATGGACAAACTTATAAAATGGATTTAGGAGCAGGACGATTAGGATTTCATCATAAAAGAATTATGAATTTATTAGAAGATTTAAAACTAAAAAATGAAATTATTCCTATAACAAATACTGAAAATTATATTGAATATAATAAAAAAACAAATAGTGCAACTGATAAATCTGAGGAAAAACGAGAGATTGTTGATTTATTATATAAATTTTTCAATAGTTCAAAAATTGCTAATTTAACACATAGATTTTTGAAGAAATTAAATTTAATGGAATTATTTTCTAAGTTTTTTTCGAGAGAAATGTGTAAAACTATAGAAAATTCATTTGAATATAAATGCAAATTGAAATACTTTAATGCTGATGATGCCGTATATTATTTTAAACACGATTATAATAAATATAGTAAATTTTTTGTTTTAAAAAATGGATTACATATTATGATTGATGGAATGTTAGAGAAAATTAAAATTAATAAAAATTATGTTTTTAAAAAAAATCAAAATGTTAAAAAAATTAATTATGATGTGGAGAGAAATCTATATAATATAAGATATAATAGTAAAAATTCTACTCATAATGTATATTCTAAATTTGTTATTTGTGCTTTACCCAGAAAAGATTTGATTAAATTTGATATTCTCTCACCATTTATGAGAGATTTAAATAGTATTAATGAAATAGCAAAGATGCGTATTTTTGAAATATATGATACAAAAACGAGAGATGCTTGGTTTAAAGATTTACCAAAATTATCTACTAATGAAGAATTAGAATTTGTAATACCTATTGATCCAAAATCTGGTCTAATTATGTCTTCATATAATGAAAATCTCTCGACCAATCAAAGTTATTGGTTAAATTTATACAATAAAAGTAAAAAAGATTTTAAAACTACATTAAATCAAAAGTTAAATAATATATTTAGTGTTTTTAATGTTAGAGTTCCACAAAGTATATATGTTAAATTACATTATTGGTCTATGGGTGTTGCCGCTTGGAAGAAAAATGTAGATTCTCAATATATTTCTCAAAAAATAATAAATTTAATGCCTAATTTTTATATTTGTGGAGAGAATTATTCAAATTATCAGGCTTGGTGTGAAGGTTCATTACAAACTTCTGAAGAAGTTATAAATAGAATTTCTTGTATTTTAGATAATTTGAAACATAATAAAACAAAAAAAAATGTAAAAAAACATAAAAAAACAAAAAAAATATAATTTATAATGAAAAATTTATATATATATTATTAAAACGAACTTAAAGAAAAATACGCCAAAAATACGCCAAAAATACGCCAAAAATCGCTATTTGTTAGTATAAATATATGATAAGTTCCGATAAAAAAACCCAAAAAAACCCCCAAAAGTATGAATGTGAATTTTGTCTGTTTTCATAAAGTAATAAAAAAGATTTTAATAGACATTTAGCAACAGATAAACATAAAAAAACAACAAAATATGATAAAATCCGACAAAATTATGATAAATTCCGATGAAAAAACCCTAAAAATTCCACAAATCGTAAATGAAAAATTTGTATATATATTATTAAAAAGAACTTAAAGAAAAATACCCCAAAATACGCTATTTTTGTTTTATTACGTTATTACATAACAAAAATATATTTCCTCAAAAAGTGATTTTTTTTGGAATTTTATATTTGCAAAAAATTTTTTGATTTTGGACATTTTTTTTTGTCCTTTTTTAATATATATTTTACCTTTTGGAAATTCTCTAAAATATTCTTATTTTTCACTTTTTAAACCATTAACATTTAATATTGCAGAAATTTTATAAAATATTTTTGTTACCATAAATAAAATTTACTAAAAAAAACAATTTAGAGGGTTTTTTGTTAGTATAATATAGGATGACTATGGATGACAAAAAAGTCGCAAAAGTCGCAAAAGAATATGTATGTATATGTTGTAATTATAAATGCTTTAGAAAAAATGATTATGATAAACATTTAGCAACTGCAAAACATAAAAAAATGGAAATATCCAAAAATATGATTAATTTGGATGACGAAAAAGTCGCAAAAGTCGCAAATGAAGAATTTGTATGTATTTGTGGGAAATCTTATAAATATAGACAAGGACTATTTAAACATCAACAAAAATGCAACACTAAAGAACCTGTATGTGGAGAAACACAAAAAACAGGAGTTTCTGATGAATTAGTATGTCAATTAGTAAAAGATAATACTGAAATGAAAAAATTATTTGGAGATTTAGTAAATGTAGTAAAAGAAAAAGATAAAAAAATAGAAGAAAAAGATAAACTATTAGAAAATGTAGTAAAAGAAAATACTGAATTAACTAAGACAATTGTTAATAGTAATTTAGGAGGTCATCATAATAATACAATTAATAATAATCAACAATTCAATATTAACATGTTTTTAAACGAAAAATGTAAAGATGCTATTAATATGACAGATTTTGTTAAATCCATACAAGTATCATTTGAACAATTAGATTATACAAAAGTGAATGGTTTAGAAAAAGGTATTACAAAAATTTTAATGGATAATATGAATAAATTAGGAAAATTTGAGAGACCAATACATTGCACTGATATAAAAAGAGAAACATTATATATAAAAGACGATGATAAATGGGAAAAAGATAAAGATAAAGATAAAGAAAAAATAAAAAAAGCAATAAATAAAACATCAAATAAAAATTTTACAGCATTATGTAATTGGAAAAATGAAAATATAGATTTTATGAATTATCATGATAAACAAGCATATTACGCAAAAACGATGTCAAATATAGGAAAGCCAGTAGGTGAAGTAGCAGATAAAATAATAAAAAATATATGTAAAGAAAATTATGTAAAAGAATAATTTACCATAAATAAACATGACTTAAAATTTTAGCATTATAATAACCTTTAGATTTCTTTTTCTCTAATTTAATTGCTTGACCTCTTTTTTTTGTTCCTGAATGTCTAGAAAAGTAATTTTGCATTCTTTTTCTTGTATTATGATTTTTATGGGCGTATAATTTTAAAGGAGTTCTATCTTTATATTGAGGATAATCTGAAGCTCCAAAATGAATCTTTCGTACTTTACGAGTTTTTTTATCTCTCACATAAGCAGTATATTTTTTTTTATGTGGACCTTTTTCAAATTTGATTATAGTTTCTTTCATTAATATAATAAAATATTTTATAATATTAATAATGAATGTTCCGATTAAATATTTGCCAAAAAGATTAACTAAAAAAGATAGAAAAATACTAAAAAAAGAACTAAAAAAATCAAGAAAAGGTTATAAAAAAGGAAAATATGTAACAAGAAAGAAAGTTAAATCATTTAAATCTAAAAAATCACAACATATTTTAAATGCAGAGAGAATATACAAATTAAAGAATTTAGCAGTAAATAAAGAATTAGTTAAAAAAACTGGATGTTCTTCAAAATCTCTCAATGCCATAATTAAAAAAGGACAAGGTGCTTATTATTCGTCTGGTTCAAGACCAAATCAAAGTGCTCATTCATGGGGTTATGCTAGATTAGGTAGTTCTATTACAGGAGGTAAGGCATCAGCAGTTGATTTTAATATATTAAATGAAGGATGTTCAAAAAATTCAAAAGCATTAAGATTAGCAAAAAATGCTAGAAAGAAATTTGGTTATGGCACAAGAAAAGTTCCAAAAACTAAGATTTAACGACTATATAGTAAATCAGCAGTTCCAGATTGAAATCGCAAAATATTAAATCTCTCTTCCATAACAGTTAAATTATAATTATATTTATAAATGCTAGTTGGTTCTTTTGAAGTAGCAATAACCTCACCAGTTAAAGGATCACAAATTGTTGTAAAATTAACATTAGAAGAATCTATTGGAGGATTTTGATGATTATTAAATTCAAATTCTATGTTTTTGAATTTATTAGTATTAAATGCACCAGTTGGTTGATATTTATATGGATCAGTAGTTAAAGAAAAATTATAATGATATAATCCATCCTTTGAATTGCCTCTGGTTTTAGTATATTTTTCCAATTTATCATATATTCCTGCTGGAAATGAATTTTCTCTATATTTTCCATCAACTACAATTGCAAAATCTTTAATTATCTCTTTTTGATTAGTTTGTTCATACACTGTAGGTTCATAACCAGTAATATAAATATTTTTTGATGTATCATTAATTTGATATATATCATTTGTTTTATAAAAAATTAAATCATATGGATCTAATAATTCAGTCATTTTTTCAAGATTGTTAGGAATAATATTTTCATATGGCCAATTTGTATAATTAGACCATTCATTTCTTTTATATACATCATCTCTCTGACTAAACCACATCCAATTTGATACTAATCCATTTGATTCTAAATTTACTTTGGTTGATTTATTAACTCTCTCAAATTTATATTCATATACTTCTTTTATTAAATAATCTTGAGTATTATTAGCAAATAAGGTTCTCTCTTCATTATCTAAAAAACATTGAGTAGTCATTAAATGAATATTTGTATTTATATTTGTTCGTTGATCTAAATAAATTGTCCCAGATGAGATGTCTCTAAATGGTGGTTCTTGAATAAATCTATGAAATCCATAACGAATATCTTTATTTTGTTCTGCTTGTATTCTAGGTATTTCATTATAACTATTATATGAAGTATCATCTATTATATCTTTTATAGTAAATAAATCTTGTATTGGTCTTAATATAAAATTAATTTCTAATTCAGCATATTGTAAACAAATTAATGGTAAGGCCATATTTGATAATAAAGTAAACCAAGTATTTAATGGTATATATAAATTATGACTATGAATAGAAGGTTCAATTCCATTAATACTGGCATCATATAATTTAAATGCATTTGGATAATTATTACTTCTATTTGAATAATTAGCAGGATTATTTAATTCATCTACATTACCTGTCATAATATTGTATAATTCTTTTTTATTGCTATCAAAATCACGTTCAACTATGTTTTGTAAATAAGTACCTGAAAATTTTTGAATAATACGTCCTCCTATTGTAAACGTTACTTCATGAATTATTTGACTACCAATATTTTTAATCCATTGAAATTCATAAGGTCTATAATCTGTAGAAGAATATTTATATATTGGACTCCAAATATTTGGTAGTGTAATTACTAAATAAGTATCCATTAATAAGTCTCCATATCTAGGTATTTTAAAAGAAATATTACTTTTTTGTGTCAAATGAATATTAGTTTGTCCTTGTTGATCTACTCTATATTTTTGTAATCCAAAATTAGTATATTTTGCATATTTAGTTTTAAAAAAACTTTTAGTTGGATTTCCATTTAAAATAATATTTTGATTTCCAATTGCTATTAAATTTAATAGTCCACCGGCCATTATATATTATTAATTATAATATTAATTATATTTATTATAAAATTTATTAAGTGTTTTTTATATTATAATAATATAATTAAAATGAGTTCAACTATTACTTCCGATGCATTTAAATTATATGAGGATACAAGAAATCAAGTAAAAAGTTTTTTACGTTTGGATGGTTATAAATCAAGTATTTATTTTATATTATCATTACTTATTGTTGCATTTTTTATTTTTTTAGTCATATCTTGGGTTTTTCATACTTTAAGTAAAAAAGATGCTGCATGTAAAAAATTAAATACAATATATTTAGATAATAGCAAACATAAAACTTCCTCTTTTTTTACACTCAATGGTGATACAAAAACAAAACAATCTAGTAGTCCAATAAATTTCTTTGATAATCCAAACAAAAGTTTAATGAAAAATTATTATATAAAAACTGCATATAATGCATGTTGTGGTGATGGATATAAAAATAATTTTGTAAATATTTGTGCTTTAGAAAAATGTATTGAAGTTGGTGCTAGATGTTTAGATTTTGAAATTTATTCTTATAATGGTGAGCCAATCGTAGCAGCATCAACTGCTAATAATAATTCTATTAAAGAAACATATAACTATATAAAATTAACTGAATTATTTGATATTTTAAGTAATAGAAGTTTTGATGAAACTTATACATCTTGTGCTCACGACCCTATGTTTTTACATTTTAGAATAATGAGTGAAAATAAAGTAATATATGACAAATTTGGTGATTATATTAAAAAACATTTAATTAATAATAAAGATAACTTTGTTGATATAAATAAATATAATTATAAATTTACAGACCAGAATACATTTTTACAAGCACACCTTGGTGATAAACATTTTAGTAAAAGATTTATTATTATGGTCCATACATTACATGTTCCAATTTTAGATAATAGTAAATTAGCAAAATATGTCCACATACGTTCGGGTTCAAATGCATTAAAATTGTTGAGATATGAACAAGTTGTTGCAGCTGGTAGAAATAATCCAATGATGATAGATGATTCACATAGAAATTTAATAATTGTTTTACCTAATTTAGATAATAGTTTGGAAAATTTTGATCCACTTTTACCTTTTAATAATGGATGTCAGTTTGTAGGTATGAAATTTCAAAATATTGATAATAATTTAGTTGGATATTTTAAAATGTTTACTGATAAAGCTGGACATTCTTTTGTATTAAAACCAAATGATTTACGTAAAGATATTATACCAGCAGAACCTATTCCAGAAGATGCTCCATTAAATAGACAAACATTATACACTTTACAAACAAGTGATGGAACTTAAATTTTATATTAATAATTTCTTTTGTTATAAATTATTAATATATATATAATGAAAGATATATCTTTTCAAGATAAAGAACTTAAAATTTTACGCGAAGCTGTTGATGACGCTACATCTATTTTAGGACAAAAAATGGCTCAATCTCCTGACATTTTAAGTATTATACAAATTTTAGAAGAATTTATTAGAACTAACAAATGTTTATGTTATGGAGGAACTGCTATAAATAATATATTACCAGAACAAGATAGATTTTATAATAGAAATATAGAAATACCTGATTATGATTTTTTCTCGCCTTTTGCTCTTGATTATGCAAAAAAATTAGCTGATATATATTATAATGCCGGTTATCAAGAAGTAGAAGCAAAAGCTGGAGTTCATAGTGGAACATACAAAGTCTATGTTAATTTTGTTCCTATTGCAGACATTACATATTTAACTAAAGAAATATATGATAACTTGATTAAGAAATCATTAAAAGTTAATGGCATTTCTTATTGTCCTCCTGATTTTTTAAGAATGTCTATGTATCTTGAATTATCTAGACCTATGGGTGATGTTGGTAGATGGGAAAAAGTATTAAAAAGACTTATATTATTAAATAAAAATTACCCTTTGAAAGGTGATAATTGTAGAAATAACAATTTTTTAAGAGAATATGAAGGACCAAAACATAATGTATTGGATATTTATAAAATTGTTAGAAAATCTATTATTAATCAAGGTCTAATATTTTTTGGAGGTTATGCAGCTAGTTTATATGGAAAATATATGCCAAAAAGAGAAAGAAAACAACTTTCAAATATTCCTGATTTTGATATTTTATCAGAAGATGCTAAAACAAGTGCTCAGATTATAAAAGAACAATTACTTCATGAAGGTTTTAAAAATATAATTATTAATAAAAAATCTGGCGTAGGAGAACTAATTACTGAACATTACGAAATTATGATAAAACATAATAACAAAATAGATGTTTTATGTTATATATATAATACTAATTCATGTCATAGTTTTAATATAATTTATATTAATGGAGAAAAACTTAAAGTTGCTACAATTGATACTATGTTAAGTTTCTACTTAATTTTTATTTATGTTAATAGACCTTATTATGATGTAAATAGATTATTATGTATGTCTGAATATTTATTTAAAGTTCAACTTAAAAATAGATTAGAACAAAAAGGATTATTAAAAAGATTTAGTATTAATTGTTATGGGAAACATCATACATTAGAAGATAATAGATCTGAAAAAGCTCAATTATATAAAGAGTTACGTCAGAAAAAATTAAAAAAAGGATCTCCTGAATATGATAAACATTTTTTAAGATATGTTCCTTCTGAAGTTTCTAAAACTAGACAAGTTAAAAGAAAACATCGTAAAAAAACTAAAAAACGTAAAAATTAAATATTATAAATAAAACATTTTCTGTTATTATTTTTCTTAGCTAAACCATAATCTTTACATTTTATTGTTTTTCCATAAACTATTTTTTTTAATTTATAAGTTTTATTTGATTTAATACATCTTTTATAAAAAGATCTTTTAATATCTATCACATATGGTATTAAAAGTTCTGGATTACTTCTTTCCACATGACCTTGAAAACCATAAAATGGATAATTTTTATGTTTTATAATTTCAATAAATTCTTCTCCATTTTTATCTTTTGTTTTTGCTAATAAATATATTTTTTTAGTTTTATTTATCTTTTTTGGAGAGATACCTAATTTATTATTATGTATTAACTTCTTTGATTTATTATACAATTTTCTAAACTTCTCTCCACTATTTATAAATATTGGGTCCTTTTTATAATTATAATAAGCATGAACGTTTGTAAATAAATCATCAATTGATTCTTTTGATTCTATTAACATCAAATTTTGAAATCCATTACATATTGAGAGAATTGGTAATATTCTCTCCGTTTTATTAACTAACTTAGCAAATTTTAATATAAATTTTTGTTTTTTATAATAATCCTTAAATTCTTTGGCATAATAATAATTACCAATTTGACTGCCTGGGAATAGCAACCCATCTACATTTTTTATTAAAGTTTTTAATTTAATTTTAGAGAGATTATAAGGAATTACTAGAAAATCTATATTATTATGTTTAAAAAATTTAACAAAAAAATTTGTTAAAAATACTTGTTCTCTCTTTATTTTTTCATTTACATAAGGTGTCGCTAAAATTCCTATAATTGGTTTTTTCATACTAATATAACTAAATATTAATATATAATTATTATATATATATGAAAACTAAAATGAAAAAAAAATATAAAACTAAAGCTGGGTCTTTTGCTAAAGAAATAGAAAATCCTATACAAACAACTACAGGTGAAATTAATTTACAAGAATTACAAGATATAATTATGGCAGAACAAGTTATACGAGACGCCCAACTTATGCAAGACATCCAAGAATTAGACCTATTATTAGCAAGACTAGATCAATTAAATCAAGAAAATCAAAATAGAGGACGACTTTTTCGTCAGCGTGAAAATGAAGAAGACCTTCAATTTAATAGACATATAAGACGAAGAACTGCAGGTAAAAAAAGAAAAACAAGACGTGGTCGTAAATAAACTAAGAATTTAGCAGTTATCGATGTATTTAAATATGAATCCATCTACTGTTTTTTGTGCGCCTCTACAACATTTACCTATTTTCTTATGACAAATATTTAATTCATCTGCTGCTTGTTTTGGAGAATCAAATTCTTTAATTTTATTCATATTAATATCGAATTGAATTAAAGCAAATTCATTTACTTTATCTTTATTTATCCAATTTTGATGTTTTATGGAACGACAATGTCTTGCTTTATCGTTTCTACTAAAAATTACACCACATCCACATTGTATTTTTTCTTGTCTTATTTCTTTAATTTTTTCTGGATTTTTTTCTCTATAATTCTTTGCTCTTTCTAAATATTTATCTTTATTTCTCTCATATTCTTCATGTTTATCTTGTTTTACTTTATCTGGATTTTCTTCACGCCAATTTTTATTAGTTTCTTGTCGTTTTTCTTTATGTTTTTCATAATCAGCTGCTTTTTGTTTTTGAACTTTCTCTTTATTTTTTTCTCTATATTCTTTTCTCTGGTTTTTGTGATACTCTTCATTCTCTTCTCTCCATTTTTTATTAGTTATTTTCTGTCTTTCTTTTTTTTGTTCTTTACTTGTATATGCTCTTAGTGAATTTAATGTAGCATTAAAATTATCTATGTAATTTTGTTCAATTTTTCTAGCATCTAATTTTGTTTCAATTACTTTATCACATTCTTCAATACATATCATAGTCCAATTTTCCCAACCGCCATATTCTCTAATTGTTTTATAAATTTTTAAGTTATAATGTTCATCATTTGGATTATTACAACGTGTTTTATGTTTTTTCTCTCTTTTATCTAAATTTTCAGTTGAACCAATATAAACACAATCACAATCATCACAAAATATTTTATAAATAAAATAATCAGGCATTTTATAAAAAAAATTTATCATAATAATTTTAAATCAATTTTTTTTAATTTTAATATTTTTAACTACCACATTCTAAATAATATTCTACATCAGTTTGTTTCCTGATTTCTTCAATAAATTTGTGGTCTTCATAATACAAATCATCTTTATAATTTTTACTTTGTTCATCAATTTGTTTAAACAATTCATTATAAGTAAGGCCTATTTTGGGAACTTTAATATAATAATACAATTTTTTATCATATGGATATTCATTTGCATTACACTTTTCTAAATTAAAATATATTTCGTGTGAAACAACAATTAATTCATTACCTTGATAATTTAAAAATAAAGAATTTAATTGTTCTTCATTTTCTGTTAAACTATCATCATAACAATTTTTAAATTGATATCCAGACCAATAATTTTCTTCACTATCAGATTCATCTACATTATTCATATTATTATACATAAAATAATTATAACAATTAGTTTAAATCAATTTTTTTAATATGGTTAAAAAAATTAATTTATAAAAATATTTTTGTTATCTTAACCGAGTTTAGGAAATCCTACCAAGTTCGCGCCGATACCGAAACCGGCACCTGAGCGCGCGCTTGCACCCATGCTAGGAACAAATGTATCTAAAATCGAAAATGTAGCTGCCGCCATTAAAGCAATAATAGCGATTTCCTCAAATTTCAAGGCGCGTTTTTCTGGAGGAATAACGAATGCGACAATCGCAACCATTAAACCTTCAACTAAATATTTGATAGCTCTTTTTACTAATTCTCCCATGCCTGGATTCATTTTGTTTATAATAATAACCAAGAAAAAAATAATTAATTAAAAAAATAAAAATTTGTTATTATAAAAAAAATAACTTAAAATTATAATTAAGTTTATTTTATATAATATGTCTACGAAAAAAAGTGCTAAAGTAAAAGAGCAAGAAGTCAAAAATCCTGAAGAATCTAAATATATTGATTTACTAGATGAAGATAAACCTATTGCTGGACAAAAATATGTTTGTTTAAGTTTTGTATCACCTGAAGATATTCTAAAAGATAAGAATCTATTTTACTTTGAAAAGTTCCTTAAACACTTTGATTTCAAGAAATCTCTCGACAAATATACACAATTTCTAAATTTTTTAAGTTACAAATATAATTTAGATTTTCAAAAACTTTCTAAAGACCTTGAAGAATTTGTTATTGAAGAAAAAGATAAATTAATTGATACCAATATTGAAGATGATTACAAAAGTTTTATTGATAATTCTGAAAAAAAATTACAAGAACAATTCAGTCAACTACATAATTATCAAACAAATACTCGTGGTATTAAAATTAGAGGAACATTTGGTTCTCAAGAAGAAGCTGAAATGAGATGTAAAATGTTAAGAGAAAATGACCCAAATCATGATGTTTATGTTGGACAAGTAGGTTTATGGATGCCATTTCACCCTGAAGCTTATAAAACTGGTAAAGTTGAATATTTAGAAAAAGAACTAAATGAATTAATGTCTAAAAAGAAAGAAAATGATGAAGTTAGTAAAGAAGAATTTAATAAAAGAGTAAAAGATGCTAAGAGAAAAGCAATTGAAGAAAATATTGCTAAAGCACAAAAAGAAGGTAATAAATTAATGCAATCTATTGATGAAGATGGAAATCTTATAAATGCTGATAGAATGGATGTTCCTGGTAAAAATTTATTATTTGGTGACGGAGAAAATGATGATGTATCAACTGCTGATTTACGTAAAGAATTATTTGATGGTGAAAACGTAGTTTTAGATAAAGATAATGATCATGGAATTGGAGAAATTTTAGAAAGACGAAAAGAACTAGAAAAAGATACTTCATTTTTAGAAAAATTAGACCAAGAAAGAGAACAAAATGAAAAATTAGCTGCTATGGCAGATGGAATGGAATCTGTATCTGAACCTCCTAAAAAAGATAATCTAACTAATATAGATTAATATTCAAAATCCTGCCAGTTAATACTTTTATGTACTACTGATTCTTGAAAAAATTTCATTGTTATAAACTTCGACTTGTATTTATTTTCATTTTTTTTTATTAAATTATTTAGTAATTCATTATCAACTAAATCCGGATGTACATACCAGTCTTCAAATGGATAATATCCCTCATTATTATATAAATTTATCCTGTTGTATTTGACCAAAAAACATAATTTATATTAATACAAATGATAAATTTATATAATAATTATATATTATATATGAAAGGTGGATATGTATCTTGTGTTTCAAATAAATGGGAACCTTTAAATCCCGGTGAAAAATATAATGATTTAGAAGCACGTGGTTTAAATAAATTAGGTATTTGCTTTGATGGTAATGGAACAGACAAATATAATTTAGATGGTTTAAAAAAATGGTATTTTAAAAATAATAAAACAAATTTATATAAATTAGGTGAGATTGTTGAAGAATTAAAAAAAAATGCTTTAAAATATAAAACTGATGAAGCTAAATTTAGAGAAGGATATAATTTACTATTTGATTCTTATAATATGCGAGAAAAAAAAAGTTATATATATGAAAGTAGAGATGGAAGAACAGAAAAAACCAAAGGTCATATAAATTATTATAATGACCTTAATGATTTTATTTCAATTCTTGATAATATAATAAAATATATAGATGAACATAAAGAAATTATAGCAAGATTCAAAAGAAGAAAAAGTATAAGAAGAAATAGTAGAAGCAGAAGCAGAAGCAGAAGTAATAGAAGTTCAAGTAGTAAAAGCAGTAGAAGCAGTAGAAGCAGTAGAAGCAACAGAAGCAGGGGAAAAAATAAAAAAACTAAAAAGAAAAAAAACTGAAATAATTATTATTTAAAATATAATAATTATTTATATGGACGAAGGTAAAAATACAAATTGTTGTGCTTTTGAAAATTGTAATCGTAAATTAAAGTTAACAGATTTTGCTTGTAAATGTGAAAAGAAATTTTGTAAAATACATAGATTACCTGAAGACCATGATTGTGTTTATGATTATAAAGAAAATAATAATAAACAAAAAAAAATAGAAGCCATGAAATGTATTTCAGATAAAATAGAGAAAATCTAATTTAAATTTAATAATTCAATTCCTACTGAATTTACTGTAGGAATATTATCATTTTTTAATTTTTGAAATTCATTAATCCATTGTATTATACAAAACCATAATGTACAGGCCGCAAAACCTTTATTATCAATATGATTATGATATTTTTGAAATATTAAAGAAAATTTTTGCAATTCATTTTCACTTGGATTAAATTTATGAAATATATTTATTATATTTTCACACATTTCATCAGTCGTTTCAAACATTTGTAATAATTGAATACAATCATCTACACTTTTTATTTTAGATAATTTAGTTCGTAAAGTATATTTAAATGCTTGTTTAGTATAACTTTCTATAAATCTATTAGTATATTTACTAAATAATGTATTATGATACTCGCTTTCAATTGCATAAGTATTTCTTAAAAATCCATATAGCATAAAAAATATTAGTATATATAAAATGAAAAGTAAAAAATATCCAAAAAAATTTAATAAAAATATACAAAAAAACGTAAACAAAAAAAAGGTTAAAAAAAGCAGAAGGACTTTATGATAACTTTGTATCATTTACCATTTACTTTTACGAACATTAATTTTAGGACCTTTCTTTTTATCTCTCGAGTTTGGATCATAAACTTCTTCTTCATCATCTGAATCCATAGTTTTAGATATATCCCAAAATTCTTTAGAACCTAATTTGAAAGTTTTATGAGAATCTGCTTTATACCAAAATATCTGTTCACTCAATTTATTAGTTTTTGCATTGTTATTTATTACTAAACATTCATAATTTTCAGTACATTGGTCCATAACTTGACAGAACGATTCAAATGTAGGAAACATACCAGCATAATTTTCATATATTTTTTTCCTATTTGAAATATATGGTTCTCTCAAAATAAATACATAATCAATATTTGTTCTTAAATTTGGAGGAATACCTAACGGATATTGCATAGTAATAATTAACATCATTTTCCAATGACGACCATTCATAAATAATAATCTCATCATTTTATCACGAGTCCAACCCGCATCATATAAACAATCATCTAATATAACAAAAGCACGAGGATCAATAGTGGATTTTTTATAAACTTCTACTTCTTTTTTTATTTGTTTTAATACAGTTCTTTGTCTTTTTAATATATTTTCTATTATTGCTGAATTATATTCTTCATGAATAAATAATTTAGGTACGTGTTCACTATAAAATCCATTTCCTGCTTCAGTTCCACTAATTACTGTACCAATAGGAATATCTTGATGATAATATAATAAATCTCTAACTAAATAAGATTTACCTGTATCACGACGACCAATTAAAACTATAACAGGACCTTTATTTTCATCGGGCCTGAAACTAATAGCTTTCATTTCAAATTTTTTTAATTCTAAAGTCATACTTAATAAATATTACTAAATATTTATTTATTTAATATACGCAAAAAATAATAAACAAAATCGTTAGAATTTAGAAATATATTTATAATTATTTAAATAAATGGAATTAAATTACAAAAAAAATAAAAACAGAGAATTATTTACTCAATTGGCTAATGAAAATTTAGTTAATATTGATAACTTACAAAATTATATACCAATTTATAGTATTTTTTTTAATTTAAATGAAAATAATTATAATTCTATTAATTTAAATAATAATTTTAAATTAAATACAATTAATGAAAAATTAGGTTATTCAAAATTTAATGGAACAATTATAGATGATAGTAATAATGTAATTAATAGAAAAATATTTTTCAAATATGGACCATTAGTTGATCCTATAAAATATATGTTAGGGAAATATGAAGATAATATTTTCGAATTACCTAAATTTGAAAATAATCAAAATATAAATAAAAAAACATTAGATATTAATAATTCGGCTTATACTGACGGTTTCTTTTCTTTTTTATCTAGTTTATTATTAAATAAATATGAGTTTTTTAATGGTATTGATTATTATGGATCTTTTTTAGGTATTAAAAATAATTTTGTTGTAGATATAGAAGATGATTTAGAATATTTAGATGATTCAGAATTTTTCCATAAAAATAATAATGTATTATTTAATATTCAAGAAAACAATAGTCACAAAAATTATTTTAGCAATACAAAAAAATATAAACAAGCACTTGTAATTGATAATGAAAATATTAATGATGAAGAATTAGATATAGATGACTTATTTGATAACAAATTAAATATTGATAATACTACTACAGATAATAATTTAGAAATTGAATATACTCAAACTCTAACTGAAGATAACATAAAGAAAAAAAAAGTAAAAACAAATGAACAAAATGAAAGTGAATCTTCTTGTTCTTCTAGATGTTCTAATACTGATTCTAGTAAAAATGAAGACTCTGAAGAAGAAAATGATAGTACAAGTGATGAATCTGAATCTGAAGAAGAAGAAGAAGAAATATATGCTAATATTTTAAAATTTCCAGTTCAAACAATAGCATTAGAATGCTGTGATGATACTTTAGATGCATACATAATCAATAGTAAAATTAAAGATGATGAATGGGAATCAATTATATCTCAAATTATTTTTTCTTTAATTACTTATCAAAAAGTTTTTGATTTTACTCACAATGATTTACATACAAATAATGTTGTTTATAATAAAACCGAAAAGAAATTTTTATATTATAAATACGATAATAAACACTATAAAATTCCTACCTTTGGTAAAATTTATAAAATTATTGACTTTGGAAGAGCAATTTACAAATTTAAAGGTAACATAATTTGTAGCGATAGTTATGCTCCTGAAGGTGATGCACATACTCAATATAATACTGAACCTTATTTTAATGAAGATAAAGCAAGATTAGAACCAAATTATAGTTTTGATTTATGCAGATTAGGATGTTCATTATTTGATTATTTTATTGAAGATATAGATGATATTAAAAAATTAAAATCTCCTATTAAAAAAATTATGGTTGAATGGGTATTTGATGATTCAAATAAAAATATTTTATACAAGAATAATGGTTCTGAAAGATACCCTGATTTTAAATTATATAAAATGATTGCTAGAACAGTTCATAATCATAAACCTCAAAATGTTCTAAAAAAATCTCTTTTTGAAAAATATTTAGTTCCCAAAAAGAAAATCAATAATCAATCTGCAATTTTTAATATCGATAATTTACCAGTTTTATCTTAAAAATCAGGGTTACTTACAAATACTGATGGAGCGGCTTTAATATTTCCTATTAATTCATTTAAATTAAATTGTTCTAAAATTATTAAGCATAAAGTTGCAGCAATAAAAACTAAAACTGTATCCTTAAATAAATCTTTTAATGGTTTATTTTCTTTTAATATTAATCTCATTTCAATAAATTTTAAAACAAAATATATTACACTAATAACCGATGAAGTCAATATTTGATTCATTTATAATTTACTATTATAAATGAATTATACTTAAATTAACGAATTACTTTAATTCCATAATATCTAAATCCATTAAAGAATCATCTGCTTTAATATCCAATGACTGTAAATCTAATTCATCTGGATCATTAGTATCTAAAGTTTTAATATCTAACTCTAAATTTCCATCATCGTTACTTCCTAAATTTAATTTAGGATTTTCTCTTTCATCTTCTGTTTCATAATCAATCTCATTTTCTTCACCAATTTGTTTTGATACAATTTCATTATTATCACTATTAAATGATTTGTTTGCATTTTTAATTGCTTCACTTAAATTTTGTTTGCTTTCTTTCTGAATTTTTTCTTTTACTTCTTGTTTAGCCTTTTCTAATTCTTTTTCTTTTGCTTGTTTTTTTATCATATTTTCGTCAGCTATTATTTCTCTTGTTTCTTCAACCTGAACATCTGTTTCTAAGGTTTCATCTAAATAAATTCTTAATATATTTTCAACTGGAATATTCTCTCTTACTGTATTTAATAAACATTCTTTTACAATAATTTCTAACTCTCTATTATTTTTCTGAATCTGTAAAGGCATTACGTCTTTTTCAAATAAATAAACATTTACATATATTTTTCTAGCAACATTAATATAAGCTTTATGAATAAAACTATTTAAATTTGGTATATCTATATCCACTTTTTTTTGTTTTAATCCAACTCTAGATGATGTTAATGACTTTAATTGTGTTATATGGACACAAGTTAGTAAATCTTCTAAATAATTACAACAACTACTTGTTTGTATTCTTTCTTTTTCAATATTTACAATTTCTGAACTCCATTTTGGTATATTATTTAATAAATTTTGAAAAGTCATTAAATATTTTTCTTCTTCATCATTATCCATACACATTTTAAATGATTCCTCAAAAACCGATTTTATACCTTCAATTAAGCAAGGAGTTAAAATATTTACTAATCTGGCACACCATTCATTTTTAGATTCAGTAATAGTATTCAAATTATAATCATCCATTTTATTTAAATAAACCCAATATTTTCTAAATTGATATTATTACGAAAATATATATAATTTAAACAAAACATTATTATCAATAATTCATTTCTTATTTCCTTCTTATAAATATCTAAAACAAACAAAAATTTATATTTTTCTTTACAATCAACTAATCTATTTTTTATATAATAAAGCAACATATTTCCTGTAAACCCATTATTATATAATTTATTTGTTAAATTTAATATGTAAACTATTTTATCTGAATAACTTAGATTATTTACAGAATCATCAAAAACTATAAATTTATTTAAATAATAAATTTTCTTTGAAAAAAAATCATTATTTTTTTTTTCATCATTATTTACATTTATCTTTTTATTACAATATATCTCACTAAATCTTGATAATATTGGCTTTAATATTTTAAATTTATCATCCACTATTATAAAAAATCTTGTACTATGATTATATATTTCTATACATCTTCTTAATGCAGATTGCGCATCAATTGTTAATTTATCTGCATTAAGTAAAATTATTGATTTAAACATATAATTATCATTTTTATTTATAATTGTATTAGCAAAATGTTTTAAATTCTCTCTTATAAATTTTATATTTCCTTTTCCATGTGAACAATTTATAATCAATACATATTTATTTATATTTTCACTTGTTTTATATATCATTTTTATTAAATATTCTAATACACTCTTTTTTCCAGTTAAATTTCCACCATGAAATATTATATTTGGTATATTTTTTGTTTCATATAATTTATTTAGTTTATTTATTATATTTTCATCCATAGAAAGATTATAAATACTTATTAATTAATTTTTAATTTATATTTTTATTAAATTATATTATAATAAAACTATGGCCCCAAATGCATATTCGTCCACTCAAGGAGGTATTAGATCTAATATTGGTTCAATTATTGGAGGTTTATTAGTTGAAGATACTATCAATCTGGATTTAATAATCAAAATGAAAAATCAATAACTATAAATGCAAGTGATATATCCTATAATGTAGATCTATCTAATGCTTTATATATCAAACCTATTAGAAATTATGATCCAATTGCATACAATTTACAAACAGCTTTATTACATTATGATATTAGCACACATGAAATAAAAGAAAATTTAAATTTAAACGTCCATAATATTTTAGCTCACGATGTTTCATTTAGAACACTGGATATTTGTGATACATTAATTGTATTAGGTGATGTAAGTTTTAATGCATCTGTAGACATATGCGATCAGTTTATAGTTCATGGAGATATATGTTTTAATTCAAACGTAGATATATGTGATCATCTTATAGTACATGGTGATGTATCATTAAATAATAGATTAGATGTGTCAGGAATTACAACTCTCTCTGATCATTTATTAACTGATTCTTCTTATGTAAAAGTACCTCTTTCATTTAGTACATTTGCAATTGCTAAAGGAGGCGATTTATCTAGTAATATAACTCAAGTATATGGCACATGGCATAATTTAACCTCTGATGAATATACTGTTACTATTAATCCTGTATCAATAAATAGTTTTATAAAATTAGATTTTAAAGTAAATTATATATGTTCTAATGAAACAGATCAAACTATTTCTTTTAGAGTAAAAAATAATCACAATGAAATAATATTTGCTGATCTAAGTTTAGGCACTGTTATGGGTGTTACAAATAGAGGAATATATAATGGATTATATATCGATACTTCAGGATATAATGCACCTGTTACATATTATTTAGAATATTTAATAGCTGATGATGCTAGTAATAATATTGATGTAAGTTCAGGAGTATTAGGACATAATCATGGAAATTCTAATATTGTAATCGCACAAGAATTATATGTTCCAGTTGAAATACCAAAATCATAAATTATAATTTTCTCATAAATTTTATATTAAATAATATATTCTTTTATTTAATATAGTAATGTCTTCTATTACAAATCAAATAGTAGCAAATATTAAAAAAACCTCAACTAATTTTAATTCTTTTAGTTTTGTTAATAGTGAGAATGTAGTTTGTATTGATACATCATTAAATAGAATAGGTATTAATAGAAAAAATCCAGTTTATTCAATAGATATTTCTGGAGATAGTAGTCATAATGCTTTAAGAGTTCGTGATTTACATATTACTAATTTAGCTAAAATTAATGAAATTTCTTGTAATAGAGTTGATACTGAAATTTTTACTGTAAATGAAATGGATGTTTCTAATTTAACATTTAATTTGCTTTCTGGTGATACAATTGATCTTAGTGCTTTAGTTGTTCGTGACATAAGTACATTAAAATTTTTTGTTCCTGATTCTTCAACTAATTTTTTTGATGTTTCTGATAATATTAATACATATACAATAAATGTGTCAAAAGAATTAACAGCCACAAAAATTACAGCAGATGCAATTATTTTTCCACTAGCTGATTTATCTAATTTAATTATTGATACTTCTGCAGATATTGTTTTTTTATCAAATCGAGATTTATGTAATAATCATATTTTATCTTATGAAATATCTGTAAACAGATTATATGTAAAAGATAATTTTTTTTCATTAGGAGAAGCTAGTTTTAATCATATTCGTATTGATGGTGATGCTTCTTTAAATAATTTAAATGTAGATACATTAGCTGAATTTAATGAACTTAGCTCTAATAAAATTGAATTTAATGAATTATCAGGTAATACTATTAATGCCAACACTTTAACATCTAATGGTACTACTATCATAAATAATGGAGTTTTTGGTGATGTAACAGCACCTACAAATGCTGTTTTTAATAATTTAATTGCTTCTCGATTAGATATTAGTAATGTATATATAACTAATTATTTAGATAATTCTGGAACAACTGATTTATCTAATGGTATGCTAATATTACCTACACATAAAACTGAATATGATTCACAAACTTTTGAACCTGGAACTATAACTTTTGATAATAGTTTCAATATATTAAAAGTATATAATACCAAACCATCTAGTAGATGGAATAATATTTTATTTAATATTAATTATGCTACTATGGGTTTAAGAAGAGATATATCTGGTAATGATGTATCATTTGATATACATAGACAACACTATTTTATTGATCAATCTGATAATTTAATTTTAGATAAAACTAGTTTCCCAAATATCAAATATATTCCTATTAATTTTGACGTAAGTTTCGGTAATAAAATTGATTTATCTAATAATAGTAAAACTATAGAAATTAAAGATCGTCAAGCTGATCAATTATTTGAAATTCATGCAACAGTTGGAATAAAATATTTAAATAGAGATCCTGGCGATGTTGAACCAAATGATTACACTTTTGGTATTTATCCACATATGAATACTTTTTATAGCATTCAAGATAGTATTGATAATTCTTTCGTTCATTTTAGTAATACGGTAATTGTTTTTGATAATAGTTTTAATTTTGCTAATACATCATTGAATTATATTGGTCCACTTGCAAATACTACCTTAGGTCACAATATAAATGACCGTTCCGGATTTAATTTTTATATTTCATCTAATAAAGATATTAATTTTATTGCTATCGAACAATTTAATGGAACTATTAAACAATTACAAAATTATTAATATAATTTTTTTATAATATTTAAAAAAAATTATACTTTATTTTCTTAAAATAATTCGTGATAATCTCATTACATTTGATGCTCCAGAACCCAATTTATAATTATGTTGAATTGGTTTATAAAATATTGGACAAGGACAAGGTCCATCAAAACGTTTTCTAGGATCTACCGCATCTGAATCTTCCTGTTCTGTTGGTGCTTCTGTTACTATAATATCTCTTCTTATTGTACTGGTTATTCCTACGCCCTTATTACTAATTGCTGTATATATAATCACCCCTTCATAAACACCTAGTGTATTTGTATCTGTTAAAGTATTTTCCACATTAATTGTTATACTTGCACCACCTGATTCTGGAACTGTTGCTGTTAATCCAGCCAATAACATTTCATCTGTAATTATAGTTCCTTGTTGAACTGATAAACTCCAATTTACTCCTCCTAATGATAATATAAATTCTTCATAAATTAATCCATTAATAAAGAATTCTGGATATTCGAATGCTCTTTCTACATTAACAGTTCTTGTAATAACATTAATATTATTAGCATTATCAATTACAGTGTAAAAAATATTTATTGATGCATCATTTGCAAAGAAATTAGTATTTTCATTATATAGATTTCTTACATCTATTTCAATAGTAGAATATATATTATTTTCTAATTCTGAAAATACATATGCTTGATATTGAGTATCATTATATATAATATTTGTTAAATTAGAACATACATCATAAACTTGATTAATTTCTATGAATGAAATATCCTCTATTAAAAGTTCTAATAATTTATTAATACTTCCATCTACTAATGTTGATAATGCTTGAGAGAATGATATATCTGTCTTATTAAATATTAATGTTGGTGGAACAAAATCAGGTATTGCCAAATCTAATACTATAGTATCAACATATTTATCTGGATATAAAAAACTATTATACTTAATATCAAATCTAATTTCTAAATTATTTGAATAAAAACTATTAACTAATAATTTACTACCGCTCATAAGATAATTTATATCATCATATACTCTTTCTTTATTTATAAAATCATAATTTCTAGATGCAGCATTGAAAAGATAATTATAATTGTTAACTATAAAATTACTTGCATTACTTAAATCTGTTAATCCCACATTTGCTTGATTATATGTATATGAAAATCCTGTATCAGGAATATTATTTGTTCCACCTCCTGTATCAATATAAATATTTGAAAATTGAACTTGATTTCTTAACACCTGATCTAAACTTACAAAATTATTCAATAATTGTAATGTAAAATCATTTATTAATGATATATCATATAAATCTACAAAACTATAATCTATAATATTTACTCCTGAAAATAATGATTCATTTAAATGTCGTGCATTAAATTCAAATATAATATTATCATAATCTTCTTTAATTCTATTAAAATCTAAAAATAAATTATGTAATAAATCTAAATCTCCATAATTATTTATAACCGAATATCCTGTTTGTTTTATTAATTGTTCAATTACATCTTGATTATAAAAGTAATACAAATTATTATTAACGATATTATCAATATTTAAATTTATCTTACTTATGTCAGTTGCTAATTGATCAATATTATTGAAATTTTGAATATTATCATAAGCATTTTCTGTTAAATTAACATAATCATTATTTTGATGATAAGTAAAAATCTGCTTTAGTCTTAAATATTTTTCTTTTATTTGTTTTGTATTATAAAAATTATTAGCAAATAATTTATTTAATGAATTATTAGGTAAAGTTAATTCATAATTAGTTGATATAAAATTAATAGAATTATATAATGTATTCAAATCTTGAATATTTGTATCATTTATAAATTGATAATCCCCTGGATCATAAGAATATGGAATATTATTATAAAGTATATTACTACTTAATATATCATATACAAAATCTAATTTAAAATTTAATATTACTAAGAAATTTTGTAAATAATTTAATATTTCTATTTTACTTTTATCATAAATTATATTTTGATTTGCTCTTACATCAAAAATATTAAATTCATTTAAATAACTTACATGTACAATTGTATAAAATAAATTACTTTTATTATAAACATTATATGGGACTTCTAAATTTGAATTATCATAAATATATCTATCAAAATAATCATTTAAATCAATTAAATAACTATGACTATGAAATGTTTGTAATGAAGAATCATAAGAATATGGATATAAATTATAACATATATCATTTTGTGATATTGGTCTAATATCAAATTGACTTAAATAATCATCGTTATTTCCTAATTCATTATCAAAAAAGAACGCCACAAATGATTTATAATTTATTGGATCTTGTCTAATTACACTATTTTTTGTATTTGAATTTTCATATATATTTTTACTATTATTTACAAAACAACCATATACATCATTTGATGATAATTCTAATAAATAATTTTTATTATTTGAAAAGTCTCTTATTGTTTTTTCTAATGTTAATGTTGGCTCATTTACTTTAAAATTATTTGTTAAATTCTGATAAGAATGGAAAATTAATACATTACTTTCATCAATATACATATTGTGATGAATATTTTGTAAAGTTAATCCAATATATTGATTATAATCATGACCTATCATAGAAATATCTCTTACAGACAAAAATACGTTATTTTTTAATTCAGTATTTACATAATCTAAACCTTGTGAATTTATTACATCATCATATACTTTATATAAAACACCACTACTATCTTTTGAATCTAATAAATATTCATTTAATTCAATTAAACCATTTGATAATAATATACTTTCTTCTTCTGTTTTTATAATAACAGGTAATTCACCACATATATCACTCCATATGTTTACTACAAATTCATCAAATAATAAATTACTATTATCTACAACATAATTTGTACTTGTATCATATAATGGAAAATGTTCATTATACAAAATATTTAACAAATCTCTATTTATATCTAAATTAGATAAATCAATATATGTTTGCAAATTAAATGTTATAAAATTGTCTAATATATGACTAAATACTATTCTACTTGAAGTTAAATATTTTTCCAAAAAATAATCAAATATTTGATTATCATCTATTAATGATACATGATTAACATATCTTAATTCATTAATTTTACTTATAAAATTACTTGTTACTAATCTACTCGATAATAATCTATTTTTTCTAAAATAATTACTATAATTATCTATTTCAGCATTTGAATAAAACAAATCCAATACATTCATTTGATATAATATATCACTTGCATCTCTTAATAAAGTATTTCTTGTAAATCCTTCAACACCTAAACCAACATCTGAAAATAAATTTATTGTATTATCTATAGTCAACCAATTTTTTCCATTTCTTGATGTAGCTATTCTAGTAGTAGGACCTAATCCTGTCGCTATCCATACTGAACCTGTCCATACAATCGAATTACATTCTGTAAATATATCTGTTTCTGAAGAATACCATACTATACCATCATATGAATAAATAATTGATGAATGACTATCTGATGCATATTTCTTACCAACAATAATAGCCATCGTATCATTTGCATCTATATCACGTCCTTCATCTATTCTTGTTTTTCCTAACCCAATCCAATCTATTCCATTTGTTGAATATGCTATTGAATTAAGTGTCCCTTCTCCTACTGCTAACCAAAGGTTTTGATTTTCATAATATATAGCACTATTTCCTTGAACTGAGAATGTTATTTTAGTATTTCCTCCACCATTAGAAGTTCCACCATTCCAATTTAATCCATCACTTGAATAAGCTATCGAATTACCTGTTCCTCCTCCATCTCCTAATGCTAATATATAAGTACCATTATGTTTTGAAAATCCATTAACCTGTGTTTCAAATACAGTTTTACCTAATCCTACCCAATTAATTCCTTTACTAGAATAAGCTAAAGTATTTACACTTCCTTTACCTCCTACTAACCAATAAGAATTAGAATTATCATAAACTACTGCTTTTGCATATTCATCAAAAATTGATTTAGAATCTATAGATGAAAACCAATTTACTCCATTATCTGAATATACTATCGAGTTAATAGTTCCACTACCTACTGCAACAAATCTGGAAGTTCCATTATAACCAATTCCTAATCCAGAAATATCTAATGCACTTTTACCTACACCTGTCCAATTTGCTCCACCATCTATTGAAAATGCTATTGTATGTTCTGTTCCTGAACCAACCACAACTGCTAATTCTTCTGTTAATGTATTAATTGATAAATTTGCTAATATATTTGCTGATGTATCTATTGTATAATCATATTGAAAAACATATGACTGATACTGATTTACACTACAATCAAATAAATAATGATTACTTATATCATGTAATAAATTTTGATTTGATATATCTCCATGTGTATTTGTATATATGTTTGAAATATCATAACTTGGAACATAAGAAACCACTCCTTCAGCTAATGGATCATAATTTGGAGAACTTTGATATTTTTTAAATATTAGTAAATTTTTATCCTTATGCACTAAAACATTATGATTTATGTTTTGCTGTGTAATACAATTAAAATGCATATTATGATAACTTATATCACTACTATATATATCAAATTTTTGTGATAAAATTATTCTATTTAATAATTCTTCTTCACTATTAAAACTTTGTAATACCAATGAATTATCTACTGTTAAAATATTATCATTTACATAAATATTTCCTGCTGTTATTACTAAATTATTTCTTGTTTCTATTTTACCTCCCATATTTGGAAAATGTTCAGAATAATAATATAATGGTGATGGAGTAGTTATAGATACTATTAATTCAGTATATCCACCAGATAATCCTGGTAATCCATATTCTTTAATACCTCTTGTAAATTCTTTTCCTCCATTATGTGTTCCATCTTCAGTTAAAGAAAATTTAATTCTATTATAAAAATTCTTTTCTGTATCTTGGACAAATGTATATTTTCCCATAGCTAAATGTAAATTTGCTCTTGATAAATCAGTTATATAATGTTGCTTTTCATCATTAAACTCTGGATATAATTCACCAGATAATGTAAAAAACTGATATGAAATATCTTCATCATTATAACCTGAAACATCTACTCTAAATGAATCACTTGGTAATGGTTTATTTAATAATTCATTAATCAAAATTTGAGAACATTCTTCTGTATATAAAAATATATCTTCTAATATTATTTTACTTAAATCACTATTCAAATATTCAATATTTGCTCTATTAAAATTACCATTAACACTTAAATCAACTTCACCCCAATGATATTCATAACCTCCATAACTTACAATATTCTCTCCACATATACTTATTAAATCACTTATATCTACATTATATCCAAATAATCTAATTGCATTAGATGAATCAAATATATTTATTCTATATTTATCATTGTATAATCCATACTTATAATTTATTCCTTCAGTAATTAAATTACTTAATCCATCAGTAGTTATTGGTAAACACTTTATATTTACTACATGAACTTGTCTTTCTGCTGTTGTAGTTGGATAATTTTCTAATTGATATTTTACAGTATGTATACCCAAATCTTTAGGTAAAGCTTGGACTGTTTGAATCGCATTTCCTGTTAATTCTCCCAAATAATAATCATATGCTCTACCTAATGGATCTATAAATGCAGTAAATTGTTGATGATAAGTTTTTAAAAATATATTTCTATTTAAATCTTGAGTATAATTTAAATTTATAAAAGGTTGAAATCTCTCAACACTTATAGATCTTGATATATCTGAAAAATTACCTGCTGCATCAAATGCTCTATAATTTTGCACAAAACTTCCATCATTTAATAAAAGATATCCTGTTGATATATCAAAAATTGGTATATCTTTCACTTCAACTCCTAATAATCCTTGCCAGACTGAATCTTCTTCTAATTCTACCTCACTTACTCCTCCATCTAATGCTCGGAAAGTCCAAGTACTTACACCTACAATTACAGTACATTCTATTAAATAATTTTTTGATGTATTACCAGTATGAGTTCTAACAGATGCACTATGATCACCTAATCCATAATATCCACTCCATAGTCCTGAAGTTGAATTATAAAATTGTCGTACACCATTACCACGATGTCTAAATTCATGAATTGTTCCATCTAAATATGTAAATTTTGTAAATGCATAACCTCCAGGATTTACATCTGCATGATCAATTAACACATTTATCGCACTATCTTTAAGATTTGGATTAATAGGAATTACTTGTGTTGATTGATTTATTTGAGTAAAATTTATAGATGTGTCCTGATTTATAGTATAAATAAAAAAATCACTTGATAAATCTTTTACATATGTTACAAATAATGATAAACTCGAATCAAATATGGAAGGTAATGTTTCATTACTTAAGGATTGTGCTACGCTACCTAATATATCAACTATATTAATACCTGGGATTGAAAACATTGCATTTCCGCTATTATCTCTCGTAAAATAATAAGGATTAAATAAATTGTTATTTTCCAAATAATTTGGATTAGTTTTTAATGTTTCATATGTATCAAATGATAATAATGGAATTTTAATATTCGATATATCTTCATAATCTAATGATAAAACATAAGATAAATTAGGTGGACTTGTATCAACAATTGTAAAATCTATAACTTCAAGTAATGATTCAAAATTTGAACTATTAAAACTTTGAAATAAAACTTTATAGGTTCCTAATGTAAAACCTAATATATTATTTATTATTGTATTATTATAATCAGGTATAGTATCATTTATATACCTAGCACTCATATCAAATGTTAATAAATTGAAAAATTCTATTTTTTTTACTTCATATGTAATTGTTTTATTAAACGCATCATATGCTATATCTGATACATCAAATATAGATGATAAATTAGCTGTGTCTGTATTAATTAAATTATAAAAATTATTATTAAAATTTAAATTTAAATCAAAGTCATATCCACTTATTGAAAGTTTTGGCGATATTACAAAATTTGTAGTTTGACTTATATTAACTGTCACAAATTTCTCTGATAAGTTATTAAATCTGTCAAATGCTCTATATCTTATTTGATAAGAAATTGTTCCATTACTTGTATCAATATCATTTAATATTGTTTCTGATGAAGTAAAACTATATGTTTCAGTAGGTGTCAAAACTAAACTTATTTTTGATAAATCTGTAGTTATTGTATTACTTGTATTACTTAAATCAACTTCTATTCTTGATAAATCTGAACCTCTATCTTCAAAAAAAGCACTAGGCATTGTTAATTCTTCAAACTGATCTATATTAATAACATCAAAAGATATTGATATTATAGGTGGTTGTGTATCAACTATTAAAATTAATCTTTCTAAAATTGCTACTTGATTATTTCTATCTACAGCTTCATATGAAATAGTATAGAATCCAACTTTTGGATTATCAATAATAAAAGATGTATCATATCCTATTTGAAAATTTGTAAATAAATATGAAATATCACTATGATAATTTCTATAATAAAATTTATCAAATTCACTAAAAGCATTTACACCTAAAATAAGTGATGCGTCAGTTAAAATTTCACCTGCTTCATGTATTATATTTATAGAAGATAAATCACCAATATTTATATAAGGAATTTCATTAAAACTTGGACCTGTATTATTAATAATTAATTTTATATTTATTACATCTGAACTTAGATCAAATGGATTTTGTAAAGTTACTGAATAAAAATTTATATCATAATGTACGCTTGAAATATCACCACTTACAGAATAAATTATTGCAGACGGATCATATTCTATATGTCCATTTAATGAAGTTATATGTGGTGGTAAAATATAACTTAAATCAAAACTAATATCATAACTAAATACTCTAGGATGTGATAAACTAAAATCTAATAATAAATCATATGTTTTATCTCCAAAATTTATATGAATTCTATCATCAAAACCATAATTATTAATAAAATTTATTGAAGGATCTATACTATTTATAATATCAACTTTTCTATTTATTGAAATATCATTATATTGATTATCTGAAATTTCATAAATTATAACTAATGATGTATCTACTTTTGAAAATAAATCAATTGATGAAATATCATTACTTATATCTGCTATTGTTTTAATATTTTCTTGTTTATAATTATTTGTTATTCCTGATATAGTTATTACATAATTCGAATTTACTATTTCATAATTATCTATTAAACTAAAATCAAAAATTATTGAACTTAATTCAAAAATTAATAAAGATGCATCTTTTAAATAATTAAATGCCATATATGAAAAATCTTTAAAATCTGACGCAAATAATGCAAAACTTAAATCTGTTTCACTTGTAAAATCAAATGAAAAATCAATTGATGGAACACTTTTATCTACTATATCTACTATTCTTGTAATATTGAATGAGTTATCACAAGCATCTATAACATTATAATTAAATCTTAAAGGTTCTATTTTATTTAAACCTATTGTTACCTTATTTAAACAATTATCACTATTTAAATAACCATTATTACTAGAAAATACATTTCTTAAACCAGTTTCATTAAAAGATATATCACCTTCTCCACTTATTGATAATGTAATTATTGTACTTAAATCACTATAATCAAAATAATTATCACTTACTTCAAATTGATTTATTATAAAACTTAATTCATCAAAACTTGAAAATACTGTTAAACTAAAATCTATATTGAAAGTATTTTCAAATGTATTATTAAATAGAATATCTTTTGCAGATACAAATGATGCATCATTTGAACCATCTATATAAGCTATATGTGATAAATCTGGAAATCTAAAAAATGGGTTAGAAATATCTACTACTTCAATAAATCTTTTAATATAAACTGCATCATCGGCAATTCCCACACCACTCTTTCTTACTTCATAAGTTAATTCATAAAGACCAATTGTACTAATATCCAAAACTAATCCCCATGAAATATCATAACCTGATGGAACATCTGTAGTTGCAGTATAATTTGATGAAAAATTTACTGAATAAGGTCCCGTTGATGGAACATATGTTACTTCTTGAACACCACTACCTACATCACCTTTTATAAGTAAACCCGGTTCATTAAATGCAGAATGAACACTAATTATTTCTGTACGAGAACCTGATAAAGTTAATAATGGTGTATCTGTAAATACTATATCTAAACTTACATCATTACTTACATTTCCACATAAATCTTTTGCAGTATATACTATAAATGCCCGTGCTGAAGTAAGTGGATCAGTTGCTTGAATAAAGTAACCACTATCATATATAGAAGTAATGTTACTAACTTGATATAAAACAAATGATAAACTACCATCATATATTGAATTATCTGACAATTCTAATAATGGAATATTTGTATTTTCCAAATAGGCATCACCCTGTTTAAAAAAAGAAATATCGGTGAAAATATTAAAACTAAAATCTCTTGAATATTGATATTCATATAATAATGGATTGGGAACCACTACATTTTGATTTACAAAATTTAATTCTACTACAACATTATCCAATACATTTACTAAAAATGTTCTTGAAAAATCTAATATTAAAGCATTCAAATCTAATGTATTACTTAAATCATTGAATATAAAATCTTCATTACTTAAACCTTTTATATCTACTATAATTTCATAATTACCAATAAATTGAGTATCTATATGAGTTGAACTAAAAAAATTAATTGGATTAAAACTTCCTTCTATGAAAAAATTATTATTGGATTCATTTATATCTGAAATTGAAATTAAAAAATCTAAATTTGTTATCTGAATTGATGTATTCAATTCATAATTTGTATTAGTTGTTTTACTTGTTTTATTTTGTAAATAATTCTGACTAATATCTATAATATTTAAATTATTGTCTACTCTATTTATGATCAAACTTTCTCCGTCTAAAAATAAAGAATTTATTTTAGTTTGTAAAGGATTTGTTATAAAATTTCTATAAGAATTATTTACATTTTCATCATTAATATGAATTAAATTTCCAACACTTAGTATTGGACTATTTACATTACTAAATCTAATATTACTTATATCAAATATTTTTAATCCTAATTCATTAATTTTAACTGATGAATCTGTTAAAAAATTAAAATTAAAATTTTTTGATAAATAATAATTTAAAGAAAAATTAGCATAATTACTTTCAAATTCAAAAGGACCATCAAGTGAATTTATATTTTTATATTTTAATACTTTTTTTGAATCACCAGTTAAACTATCTAACACTAGTTGTTCATTTAAACTTGTAGGTGAAAAAAATTCTCCACTTACTGTAATTTCAAATGGTAAATTTATTTTATTACCAAAATTATCATATACAAATACATCTAAATTTTCAAAAAAATTTAGTGAAGGATCAAAAGTATTTGTTGAAATATCTATTCTATTTGTAAATGGATTTGAATTATGAAATATTTCGTAATTTCCTGATATTTCAATATATGGTCCTCTTCTAATTTCAACTAATCTTAAAAGTTGAACTGTTGTGTTTTCATAATCTTCTAATGTGTATGTTATTATAAAATATGATAAATCATAATTTATTTGAAAAGTATTATCTAATACTTTTCCATCACCTAAAGTTGTTTCAACCGGAGCAGATGACCTTACTAAATATGATATATCATGATTATATCTATCAATTGCTGCATATGGAATAATTGGTTCTTCATATGTTTGATATAAATTTAAATAGTATATATTATCAGTAACTGCAGAAAAATCATTTACTACAAAAGGTAGATCTTTTTGATTAAATAATACAAATGATACATCTCTAAAAGTTATATTATTAACATCATCCGGATCATTACAAAATTCTGTATATACAAAATTATTTGATAGTTCATAACTAAAGTTACCTGGTATATTTAAAATCTGAATTGGTATTGTACTATTTTGTATAAAAGTACTAGCACTATTATCAACTTTTATTCTAACTGTGCCATGATAGAAATTATAAGTATTTAATGGATCTCCTAATATTTGAATTTTTGGATCTGATTTGTGTAAAATACCTGTAGTATTTTCTTCATCTACATAAATAGCATTGCTAAAATCATTATTTACTATAGTAAATGGATAATTCTCATCTATATTAAAAATTGTATATGAACCATTATATATACCATATTGTAAACTATATAATAATTCATTAGATACATCAACTCTTCCATGATTATTTAAATTAAATTCATAATAAGATATATTATTTGCTGAAGTTTGTAATTTTGCTTCTGAAACAATATTTAAACATTCTTTTCCTTGTGCAAATAAAATATTTACAAATTGTGAAACTTCTTGCACAACATAATCACATGTAGTATCATAAACAAATATATTAGTATTACTTACTTCCTGAATTCCATTTAATGGAAATGATTTTATTGATAATTTGTTAGTATTAAAATGCGTTTCAAAACTTCCATCAACTGTTAAACTAATATCCCCATAATAATATGATATGTTACTTGCATCAATTAAAATACTTAATTCTCCACTTATATCATTTTGTGTATCATCTACATAAAAAATTCTGTTTGTAGTATTGTTTGCAGTTTTTGGTATTATTATATTAAAACTATCATCTATTTTTTGCAAACTTAAATCATTACTTAATCCACTTAAATCTTCTCCACTTAAAGCAAATGGATAACTACTAGAAAAATCTTCCATAGCTATAAAAGTGTATTTCATCGATCTCATAAAATAAAAATTATCTCCACTATTTGTTAACCCTGTTTCAATTAATGAACCAGAAATATTAAGTAAATTATAACATTCATCATAAAATCTATAATAATTATTATTTGTAAAACTTAAATCACTACCTTTTGATACATAAATATTTATTGATTCTCCATATGAAACATCATATTGTATTAAATGTGATATATCAACAATTGCATTTGTATCTGAAGCATCATAAAAACCAATTGGATGAGTTTTTGGTATATTTTGTATTGAATAAATCTTATTTCCACTTGTTTCATACAAACCATAATTTGTTTTTTTTAATAATTCTCCATCCAAAAAATCACCAATAACATTATTAACATTATTAAAAATATAATAATTATTTGATATATCAATTGTATTATTCAAATTAAAACAAATATTAATCATTATTAATAATATAGTTTATTAAAAATATCAAATTTATAAATAAAAAATTTTAATTTTACTAAAATTGATATAAAAAACCAATTTAAAATCATAGTAACATTACATTTATATGGAAGGCAAAAATGAAGACCTTGCTAGAAAATATCAAAAAAAATCAGATAAACAACATGTATTAGATAATCCTGATACATACATTGGTTCTATTGAAAATATTAATTCTAATACATACATTTATGATAGCAAGCAAAAAAAAATTATTGAAAAGCCTATTAACTATATTCCTGGGCTATATAAACTTTTTGATGAAGGTATCGTTAATTGTAGAGATCACGCTGTCAGAATGCAACAATTAATCGATTCAAATTCAGAAAATAAAAATTATCCAGTTACAAATATTAATATTACTATTGAGGATGATGGAATTATTACCTTATATAATGATGGTAATGGTATTGATGTGTCTATCCACCCAGAATATAATGTATGGATTCCTGAATTAATTTTTGGACATCTTAGAACTTCTACTAATTATGATAAAAGTGAAAAGAAAATTGTTGGTGGAAAAAATGGTTTTGGATTTAAATTAGTTTTAATTTGGTCCAAATGGGGCAAAATTGAAACTGTCGACCACAAAACCGGACAAAAATACGTCCAAGAATTTCACGATAATTTAAATACTATAGATAAGCCTACAATCACTAAATGTAAGAACAAACCATATACTTCTGTTAGTTTTAAACCTGATTTTGAAAGACTCAAAATTGATGGATTTGATGATAATTTTAAATCTCTTATGTTGCGAAGAATTTATGATATTGCTGCTGTAACTGATAAATCTATTAAAGTTAAATATAACTCGCAACAACTTGAAGTAAAAAGTTTCTTAAATTATATTGATTTATATATTGGTAATAAAAGTGAAACTGAAAGAATTTATGAACAACCTAATCAAAGATGGGAATATGCTGTTTGTATTGCACCAAATGAAGAATTTACACAAATCAGTTTTGTTAATGGTATTTATACTTCTAAAGGAGGTAAACATGTTGATTATATTACTAATCAAATTGTTAGAAAAATTAGTGCCTTTATTAAAGCAAAAAAACATATTGATGTTAAACCTGCTTCTATTAAAGAACAATTAATGATTTTTGTTAATTGTACTATTGAAAATCCTGCTTTTGATAGTCAAACTAAAGATTATCTTAATACTGCTGTAAGTAATTTTGGTTCATTATGTGAAGTTTCTGATAAATTTATTGAAAAATTAGCTAAAATGGGAGTTATGTCTACTGCTTGTAGTATTACTGAAGTTAAAGAAAATAAAGCTGCAAAAAAAACTGATGGCGCTAAAGTAAAAAATATTCGTAATATTCCTAAATTGGTTGATGCTAATTATGCTGGAACAGCAAAATCAAATGATTGTATTATTATTTTATGTGAAGGAGATTCAGCTAAATCAGGAATTATTTCTGGTCTTTCAAGAGAAGATAGAAATATTATTGGTGTTTATCCAATGAAAGGTAAAATGTTTAATATACGAGGAGAAAGTGTATCAAAAATTTCAGATAATAAAGAAATTGCTGAAATTAAGCAAATTCTTGGACTTGAACATGGTAAAAAATATACATCTGAATGTATTAAATCAAAACTTAGATATGGTAAAATATTATTTATGACTGACCAAGATTTAGATGGAAGTCATATTAAAGGTCTTGGAATTAATATGATTGATAGTGAATGGAAATCATTAATTGAAATACCTGAATTTATTGGTTATATGAATACACCTATTTTAAAAGCATCAAAAGGAAAAGATATTATTGAATTTTATAATAATGGAGAATTTGAAAATTGGAAATTAAATAATGATGTTTCAAAATGGGCTGTTAAATATTATAAGGGTCTTGGAACTAGCACTAGTAAAGAATTTAAAGAATATTTTCAAAAAAAGAAAATAGTTAATTTTACATCATCTGAAAAATGTGGAGATTTAATTGATATGGTATTTAATAAAAAGAGAGCAAATGATAGAAAAGAATGGTTATCTGTTTATGATAGAAATGCTTATTTAGATACAAGTAAAACATCAGTAACATATGAAGAATTTATTCATAATGATTTTCGTCATTTTTCAAAATATGATAATGACCGTTCAATTCCTAATTTAACAGATGGTCTTAAAATTAGTTTAAGAAAAATTCTATATTCTGCTTTTAAAAAGAAGCTATATAATGAAATTAAAGTTGCTCAATTTAGTGGTTATGTTTCAGAACATTCTGGTTATCATCACGGAGAAGCTAGTTTAAATGGAGCAATTATTGGATTAGCACAAAATTTTATTGGAACTAATAATATTAATTTATTTAAACCAAAGGGTCAATTTGGTTGTATTGATCCTGAAACTCCTGTTATAATGTGGAATGGTACTATTGAAAAGGCAAAAAATATAAAAGTAAATGATAAATTAATAGGTGATGATGGTACTTGTCGTACAGTATCTAAATTAACAAGTGGTATTGATGATATGTATGAAATTAAAAATGGTAATATGGATAATTATATAGTGAATAGTAATCATATTTTAACTCTTTATTACTGTGGACATAAATCTATATTTTGGAAAAATTCTTCAAAATCATGGTCTATGAATTATTTTGATAATAATACTAACACTGTTAAAAATAAAAATATTAGAACAGATGAATCGACTAAGAGCATTCACTTTAATAAATCACGTCTAAACAAAGAAAAAGCATATGAAAAAATTTTAGAATTTTCTAAAAATATTGAAGATAATAATATTTTTGATATTAATGTGCAACAATATTTAACCTTACCATCTAGTGTTAAAAAACATTTAAAAGGCGTATTAAATACCAATGTAATAGAATGGAAAAACAAAGATTTAATTATAGATCCTTATATTCTCGGATTATGGTTAGGAGATGGTATGAGCGATTGTCATGGCTTTGCTAGTATTGATTATGAAATAGTTCAATCTTGGGCATTATGGTTAGATACTATTGGTTGTGAATTATGTCATAGTAAAAGTATTCCACCACATGAAAATCATACATTTTATATTAGAAGAATAGGTTCTTGTAAAGATATAAATAATATTGCTATAGGTAATTATAATAATAGTTCTAATATATGTAAAGGATGTCAAACATCAAAATATAAATGTAAGGCATGCGATTGGGTTTTTGAAAAATCTATAGATAATATTATATGTGAAGGGAAAAACATTACTGGAAATAAAGCTGTCAATTTAAACCCATTTAAAGAACTTTTCAAAAAATATAATCTGTTTAAGAATAAACATGTTCCCAAAGATTATATTATTAATAGTAAAGAAAATAGATTGAAAATTTTAGCAGGTATGATTGATACTGATGGCAGATTAAAAAAACAATCAAATTGTTATAGTTATGAAATATCTCAGTGTAAAGAAAGAAAACATCTACTAGAATCATTTAGAATTATTGCTGGATCACTTGGATTTAGAGCAAAAATATATAATTATGATAACATGTATACATTATCAATTAGTGGTGATAATATTCATGAAATACCTGTTAAACTTCCAAGAAAACAAATAATTAATCAAAAAAGAATTAAAAATTCACATAAAATACATAATATAGAAATTAATTATATTGGTAAAGGACCATTTTGTGGATGGAATATTGATAAAAATGAACGATTTTTACTAGGCGACTTTACTATTACTCATAATACTCGTCTTATGGGAGGTAAAGATGCAGCATCTGAAAGGTATATTTTCACACATTTATCAAAAATTACTCGTGCTATATTTCCTGAAATTGATGATAAAATTTTAACATATTTACAAGATGATGGAGATTTAGTTGAGCCAATTTATTATACACCGATTATTCCAATGATTCTTGTAAATGGAACAAAAGGAATCGGAACTGGATTTAGTACAGATATTATGTGTTATAATCCAATTCAAATTATTGAATATTTACAAAATATGCTTAAAAATGAAAAACAACTTGGAGTAATTGAACCATATTATAAAAATTTTAAAGGTACAATTAATACTTGTGATAGTGCTAATAAAAAATATTTAATTAAAGGATGTTATGAAATTTTAGGTTCTGATAAAATTCGTATTTCTGAATTACCTATTGGTACATGGACTCAAGATTATAAAGAGTTTATTGAAACATTAATGATAAATAAAGAAAAAAATTATATTAAAGATTATTCTGATATGTCTACTGAATCAAATGTAGAATTTATTATTCAATTTTATCCAAAAATTATTACTAAACTTTTAATGGAAAAGCATGATTATGGAGTTGAAGGAATTGAAAAATATTTAAAATTATATACTACACAGAGTACTACTAATATGCATTTATTTAATGAAAAAGAACAATTAAAAAAATATGATACAATTTATCAAATTGTAGATGAATATTATAGTATTCGTCTTGAATATTATAATAAAAGGAAACTTTATCTTATTGATTTACTATCTAAAGAATTAATTACTTTATCAAATAAGGCAAAATATATCAAAGGTAATTTAGATGATAAAATTGATCTTAGAAAAAAAACTAAAGAACAAATTAATACTTTACTTGAAACTATGAAATTTGATAAAGATTTAGAAAATGGAAATTACAATTATCTTACAAAGATGCCTATGGATAGTGTATGTCAAGAAAATGTAGATAAATTAATGAAAGAACATGGTGATAAAAAAATAGAGTTGGAAAAAATACAAAATTCTAAAATACAAAATTTATGGCTTCTTGAATTAGATAATTTAAAAAAACTTTACAATGAATTTCTAAATGAGGATAAAGAAGAAGCTACTACTAATGAATCTAAAAAATCCAAAAAGAAAAATTAAAACCAAGGTTTCAATTCTAATGTTTTATCAGTTTTATTAGAATATAAAGGTGCACTCATTGGTACATGCATTTTACTTGAATCTTCTTTATATTTTAAATAAGCTACTGCTTCATTAAATACTGCATTTACGCAAAAATTTATTACATAATTGTTTAATTCTTGAATTTGTTGTGGAATATTATTATCTAAATTCTTTGAATGTTGATAAAACATACTTCTCATTACAGATACTATTTGGTCTTGTGGTTGTTGATCTACTAATATTTTTTGATTTGATCTATCATAAACGCCTTTTCTTAATGCGTTTTGAATAATTTGTATATTATCTTGAGAGAAATATGCATCTGATAAACGTGTTCTTTCAAATGTTCCTGTTAAAACATTACTATAATCTGTTTTTGTAGTTAAAGGTATTTTATCCATCATAGAAAATTTAGTAGAAACATTGGGACCCATAATATTTACTCTTCCATTTGCACTATTGTTCATTTTATAATTTTATATATAATAATATTTTATTATTATATTTTATAATATATAATATGAATACATTTCAAAAAACAGTTTTAACTATATCTATTATTGTTTTAATTTTTTCACTTATTATTTTAGGTTTATTTTTAGCTAAATCATTATTTGAAGATTCATATCCTCCTGTTATATCTGATTGTCCTGATTATTGGGATGTTAGTTATAATGTAAATGATGAAGTTGTATGTAAAAATACATCCACAATTAATAATGGTAGAGGTGATGTTCCTGGTGGAGAATGTAATGATTATCCTGTAAATCAATTTTTAGTTAGTGGAGCACAAAATGATGATATTTTATGTGAAAAATATAAATGGTCTAAAAAATGTGATATTACTTGGGATGGAGTTACTAATAATAATAAAGCTTGTGATTTAGGATATTATTAATTTATTTATTATTTTTTTTTAAAACTATATAATATTATATTTTTTATAATATTATAATGATAATTAGTGAAAATATTGTTGAAATATTATCAAGATATTTACTTACTGTTAATAATTATAATAGATTTTTTTTTAAAAACATCTCTATTTACAAAGATACTAACTTCCTTAAAAATTTACATGTTAAAGGATTATTATTAATTAATAATATATTTAATATATCTTTACTTTATTTAGACTCTCTTATTGATATATATAATCTTTGTGAAAAAGGTTATGTTTATTTTGTTGAATTTGTTAATCAAATTAATATTACTAATTCATTTGAATCTAATTCATTTGAATTAACATTAAAAGATGCTGTTATTTTTAGTTATAAAAAAACTATTTTTACATTTGATAATACTATACAAACCTCTATTTCTAATACTAATAAATTTAAACTTAAAATTATTAATACAATTATTTCTATAATTAATAATTCTTCAATTATAGTTAATAGAAAAATTTATAATTTATATAATAATCACACTAATGAACAAAATATTTTTGATCAAGAAATTAATACTATTACTTTAAATTTATCAAAACTTATTAAAAAAATTTTTATTGCTACTGATTTAAATTCTAAACAACTTGAATTCAATCAAAACCTACTTATATATTTAGACAATATTTCTATATTTCTTAATTTTATTAACCAAAATTATAATATGTTAAATCATTTAAATTTAGAAGAATTTCATATAAATATTCTCATCTTTATAGAAAAATACATTTCTAAAAAAATATTTCAAAAAAAAATAGATATTTTTTCTTCTATAGATATTAATTCATTAAAAACATTAGAAAAATATGAAAATATACAACCTCTAATTAATTCTATTTGTAAATCTACTTAATATATATCATCTTTTTTCTTGTTTTAGATACCTGCTTTTGTTTTTCTAGACTCTTATCTATAATTTTAGTCATTATTTCTTTATATTCACTTATCAATATATTTTTTACATATTCATATACTATTTTTAAAACATCTTCGCCACATTTTCCAACTATTAAAATACTACCTGTTCTAAATATCATATATGAAATTTTTTGTATGTTTTTATCTTTTTTCATATTACTATCTAAATTTAATGTATTACTAATACCAAGTTTATTTAAATAATCATAATAATAAACACACTGAATCCCTGGATAAGAACATGGATCATATGAAGCATTTATATGATATTTATATCTTAATAAATTAAATAATATCTCTCTATCTATATAAAATCCACAATTAAAATTTGAATTAATTAATACATTTTCTGTTTTATCATACAATATTTCTAATTTATTATTTAAAATTTCTTCTAAAATTTTTACTATATTAATTAATACAATTTCTAATATTTCATCATTTTGAATACCTGGAATTTCTAATTTTCCTGTATTAAATATTTTTACATGAATCTCTTTAAATAATCCTTTATAAAGAACTCTTAATGTTACTACAAAACAATTGTAAAATGCACTCTTTTCTTTTGTTCGCGTATAAATTAAATCTTTTTTACATAATCCTACACTTATTTTTCTAACATCTTTAAACTTTATTCTACCATTTGGAATATCTACATGATTTATTATTTTTGATACATAATATGATTCATTTTTTATTAAATTTTCTAAAATTTCTAATTCTTCTTTTGTATTACAAGATATTTTTATTTGTTTTTTTATTATTCCTTCTACTTGTTTATCATAATCTTCAATCTTGATCTTCCAAAATATTGAATATATATCTAATAATTCTTTATTTAGATATATTATTTTTGTTTTAGTCGAAATATAAATATCTGAACATTTAGGAATCAAACTACTATCATTACAATATCTATTTTCCGGTTTTGTTATATTTATATCTTCACTATTATCTAAGAAATTGCTCCATTCCTCATCTATCGACATTTTCTTTATATCTTTTTTTAATTTATATTATCAATTATTTTTTAATTAATTTTAATATATTATTTTTCTAAAAATTTTTCTTTTTTATTATATAAAATGATTTCTTTATTAACTCAAGAGTTAAATAATTATGATTATAATAATCATAATCAAATAAATATTAAAAAAATATCTAATAATCCTTTTGAAAAAAAAATCGAAAAAAATGTTGAAAATAAATTCAAAACTAAATCCATCTCTATTAAAGAATGTAGCTTAAATATTCATAGCTTTAATCCCACTAAAAATTCCCCTCCTAATGAATGGCAGTTTAGACTAATTAAAAGAATTAATTCTCTCAACTCTTTAGATAATAATAATAATTAATTCACTCTTAAACAAAAATATATATAATTTATACATAAATCTTCATTGTCTAAATTATGTATTATATATTCTAACTCTCCTATCATTTCACTATTTAGCAAATCTAATCTATTATTTAACAAATATGTTATATAATTTTTCAATATTAAACTCTTATTTATTTTATACTTATTTTCTAAAACATTCAAACTCTTATTAAAATTATTTATATTTTCATTCATATTTATATTTAACAAATTATTATACACATTATCATGTAAAATATTTATTTTATTATGAATATTTGACTGCATATAATTTATCATACTCCTTATATCCGAATCATAACTTTTTATTATATTTCTTATCGTCTTCTTATTCATATTTATATTTTCTTCTTTATTTATTTTATTCAAGTAACTAAATATATCATCTTCACTTAACTTATTAAATCGCACCTTTACAAACTCATATTGGAGGGAATAATCTATTTTACTTATATAATTGCATATTAAACAATACCTTATATCTTTATTATATTCTTGTATTAAACATTTTAATGCTTGTTGAGCTATTCGCGTCATATAATCCACCTCATCTAATATCACAAATTTCGTACCTTTTGAAAATAAATTATCTGATAACACAAAATTATATATATTATTTCTTATTATATCTATACCTCTCTCATCTGATGCATTCAAATGTATTACCAACGTTTTACTTTCTTCATTATTCTTTTTCTTAAATTTATTTATCAAATTTATTATTGTCGTCGTCTTTCCTATACCCGGAGGACCATGCAATAATAAATTTGGAAAATGATTTCTCTCCAATATATTTTTAAATAATTCTCTATTATTATTATCTAAAATTATATCCTCAAATACATCCGGTCTATACTTTTCTACCCAAGGAATCGACTCTTTATTCATCTTTAATTATATTAAAAATTTTAGTTTAATATAATTTTTTTACAAATTTAATTTCTAATTTTGAGAGATTTCTATTTATCTATAGTTTTGACCTCACTATAAATTCATACATAGTTGGATTCCATTCCCTAAAATCTCTCAAATATCTTAACATTCTAAATCTACCTACTAATACTCGTGTTCTATAACACCTCCATAATGATTGAATCTTTATTGCCTTTTTTGTATAACCACAAGTTTCCCATCTTCTATAATACATTATAATTTCTATTAATTCTCTCGGCAAACTATCCCAATTCATAATATTACGAGAGATTAGTTTGTGCTAATTCCCAATCTTTATGTTTCTTTGTTTTTAAATGTTCCTGTTTATGACTATTTGTATATTTACCTCCACATTCACAAGTAAATTTTTGATTTTTATGTGCTTTAATTGCTTCAGCATTTTCTTCTCTATGTTTTTTATCATAGTTTTTTTTATGTTCTGAATTATCTCTCCTCCATTGTGATGAGTAATTTTTTTGATATTCTTGTAAATCTTCTTTACTTCTAAATGCTTTTTTCATATTTAATTTCGCATCTAATTCTTTTCTCCATTTTTCTTCAATTTTGTGTGCTTCTTTATCTGTTTGTATTGTTAAATCACATTTTTCTAATTGTATCATATTCCAATTATCATAACCACCATATTCTCTCATCGTTTTATATTTTAATTGATTATGTTTTTCACTATTTGGATTATTGCAATTATCTTTATGACTTTGTTTTCTCTCATCCCAATCATATGTAGAACCTACATAAATATTATCACATTCTTCAAGATTTTTACATTCAAGTTTATAAATGTAATATTGTCGCATTAATTTATAATATTTTTAACTTTTTATATTTTTTAATTTCAATTTTAAAATAAATTTGAGAGATTCGTTAAAATATATATAAAAATAATTTAAAATATAAATGAAAAATTTAGTATAAAGAATGTCTTCCGAGACTCCTGCTTTTTTGTTTCAACCTCCTAAGAAAAAAGGAAGACGACCTAAGTCTTATTATGAAAATCTTAAATTATTGGAAGCTACCGATAACAGCAATAATTTAATTATTTATGCTGACAAAAAACCGGAAGATGCTGAAAATCCTGAACCCAAAATACATAAGAAACGCGGAAGAAAGCCTAAAGGTGGCAAAGTAGTAGAAGTTAAAAACATTTTAGTTAATAATATACCTATACCAAATATTGTTTTACATTTATCTTGTAAACTTGAAGATATTGAAGATGTAAATAATATAATTAAATATGAACCCACTATTTATCAAATTGATAACTACGATTTTGAATCAAATAATAAAACTAACAACCTCAAATTTAATTATATTAATTCTACTTTTGAAAATAATGAATCTCCTAATAAAGAAAACGAACCTATTAATAATTTTAATATAGAACAACCTAATGATGATAATATTCTCTCCAATAATGATAATATGAATTTTAAAAAAACTATTTCTAAAAAATTAAAAGAACTTACTTTTAATCTTAAACATAATAATATTAATAATAAATCTGGCTGCTTTTGGTGTACATGCCCTTTTGATAATGAACCTATCTATTTACCTAAATACGAACTCAATTCAACCATCTATTGTTACGGTTGTTTTTGTAGCCCTGAATGCGCTTGTTCATATTTAATGAATGAAAATATTGATAGCTCAAGCAAATTTGAAAGATACTATTTACTTAATAATATTTATGGAAAAATATATAACTACGACAAAAATATTAAACCAGCTCCCTCTCCTTATTATTTATTAAATAAATTTTATGGTAATCTCGATATTCAAGAATACAGAAAATTACTTGAAAATGAGAGATTACTACTTGTTGTCGACAAACCATTATCTCAAGTCTTACCTGAAATTTATGAAGAAAATGAAGACTTCTTAATTAGTGCTAAAATCGTTTCCAAATCTAGCACTATCAATAAAAATAATTCTCTCAAAAAATAAAAATAATTAATTTAAAATTGTTTTAAATCAATATAAAATTATAACTAATGTATTAACTATTATGGATAATCCTGAATTTGAAAAAGTCCTCGAATCTATTACTACAGATATCAACAAAACTCTTAAATCTAATCTTGGCTCTTATTTCAAAACTATCGACAATAATAACAAAGTTATGGATGTTCTCAAATCCTTACTATTTACTATGCCCGAATATCTTAAACTTAAAAGTGATTACGAACAACTTCAAGATGAATATCTTACACTAAAAACTACATATGATTATCTTAAGTCTTCTAATGTTAAAAATATTAAAATGGATATTTCTGAAACTTTCACAACTCCTAGTGAAACTACTATTATTAAAAATACAGAAACTACTCAAAATGAAATAATTGATCCTTCAACTCTTTCAAGTAATGAAGAAGATGATGAAGATGAAGATGAAGATGAAGAAGATGATGAAGATAATGAAGATGAAGATGAAGATAATGAAGAACAAGATGAAGTTGAAGTAGAAACAGAAGAAGTAAAAGAAACAAAAGAAACACAGGAAGAAGAAGAAGAAGAAGATGGAGAAGAAGAAGTAGAAGTAGAGGGTGAAGAAGATGAAGAAGCTGAAGATGAAGAAGCTGAAGATGAAGATGAAGAAGCCGAAGAAGAAGAAGGCGAAGAAGAAGCCGAAGAAGAAGGCGAAGAAGAAGAAGATGGAGAAGAAGAAGAAGTTGAAGAAGATGAAGATGAAGTTGAAATTATAACTATTGGTTCAAAAAAATATTATGTAAACCAAGAAACTAAAGATGTTTATGAATTTCTAAAAAATGAAGATATTGGTGATTTTATTGGAAAACTTGAGAATAACAAATTAGTTAAAAAAAAAGTTTAAAGATAATACATTTTATAATTAATACTAACTAATGAAAGTAAAGATTGATAATATTTATGCAAATTTAGAATTTGGAGATTTTGGAACATTTTCTGAAAGAATTCAAATAGTTTTTGAAAAAACACATCCATTATATGGTGATCATTTTATGACTAAATATTATACATTAATTGATGATAATACTATAATTTGGGGTTATGATAATAAAGAACTAAAATGGGAAAAAATATAAAAAAAATAATTTAAAGACACTACATATAATAATATAGTATGAAAGACGCTCCACGTTATTACCCATCAAATATTCAAGGTACTAAAATCAGAAATGCAGTTACAGGCCAGACTTATGATAATTGTTATGTAGGATCTCTTGCTGAAAAAAATTTTTTTAGAGTCATTGATTCTACTGGAAAATATGACGGAGAAGGTGGTAAAATCCGAGGTAATCCTAATCCTAACAAACTTTTTTTTGAATCATATGCTGAATTTGAGAAATTTTATAAAATTGGAGAAAAAAATGGTTATGAATTTCTTAATCCAGAAGCAAATGAGTAATTCCATTTTATAATTATTATTGCGCAAAATAATAATAATTATAAATTAATCATAAACAATTTCATCCATTTCAATTTCTATTTCTTTTCTTTTTGTATTTTCTTGATAATCTATTAACTGATTTATTAGTTTTACTATTCTTATTATTTCTAATTTTGTTATATTATAATTTTCCAATTTATATATAATATCATTAGTATCAAAGTTTTTATCTAAATTGTAAAATAATGTTAATACATCTTTCTTATCTATCAAAAAAGATTGTAATAAATTATATATGAAAATATAATTATTATATTCACTACTATATTTTGTTAATATTTTTGTAAATATTATATCTTCAAAATTTATTTTTTTCAATAAATTATTACTCGTTAATATATTATTATTTTGAAATAATTTTATTATATAATTCATTTCTGTTAACTGCCATATTTGTTTTTGAAATATTATTCTATCTATATAATCACTAAAAATAAAATTCTCTAAAATTTTTAAATATATATTCAAATTATTTCTACCTATTATTTGTATTATATTTTCATGAAATAATAAAGACAATATTGTCCTATCACTTTCTAATATATTATTTATTTTATCAAATGTATATTCATTTTCCAAAAAATCTTTAGTTATTATTTTTATATTTTCATTACTTTCACTTATATTTGTTTTATAATTTTCATAAAATTTCTTATAAATTATATCATTCTTTTCATAAAATAATATCTTATTTATTGAAATCAAATTATTATTTAAAAAATTTAATATATTCTTTTTTATCAATACATTTTCATACTCTTTATATCTAAAAATACTAGGCAATAAATTATTTACTATATTTAATAATTGATTATTACTCGGATTCTTTAACTCAAATACATGACACACTTTCATTAATTCTAAAATCTTTTTATCATTATTTTTATTATTTATACAAATTATTGGATTATTTGTCAGATTTTCTAACTTTTGCTTTTTTGTCTTCTTTATTCTTATTAACTTTATTAATGAAATTATACCATTTTTATCACCATAATTCATACCATCTATATCATCTATCACTATTACTATCTTTTTTGGTTTATTTGTAAACATACTATACACATTTGAATTACTCAAATTTTGAGAACCTATATTATCTATTAATGATTTATTTCTTATTATACTATTATCATAATAAATTACATCATAATTTAATTCTTTCAATAAATTTATTATAAATTTCGTTTTACCTATTCCACTATCTCCATATATATATATACTTCTCTTATATTTTTCATCTATATTAAAATTATTTAATATATTTTCTATATCTTTTTCTATTTGTTTTCTCTCTAATATTTCATTTAAGTTTATTGTTTCCATATTATTATTTTTAATCTTATATTTCTATTATTTTTTTAATACAAATATAATTACGCAATCCACCTTTTATTTTTATTTTTCAAATTTCTTTTATCACTATTACTTCTATCATAACTTTTTAATTCTTTTGATATTTTGATATCATTTACCATTATAATTTTTGTTAAATATTCCAAATTTCTATTACCTTTATATTTTATAGACAATAAATAACAAAAATCTATAAAATTTTTAAATTTCATATTTTCAAATATTATTGGCTTCTTAATTATATAATTACTTCTATCTTTTATTAACTTATAATCTATAATATTTTTTAATACTATATATATATCATTTTTTAATACATATTTTATATAATTCAAATCTCTTATTACATAACACTCATATACTGGTAATGTTCTCACATAATGTAATAAAATCCTATTATTTATATATCCTAATCTCAGAAAATAATATTTATCAAAATATTTTTTTGTTAAACTATACTTCATGGATGGTTTGATATAGCGAAAAATTATATTCATTATATCATCTGGAATCCTTTCTAAAAACTCTTCCCTCATCACACACTTATTATCTCAAAATATTTAATTATTTCATTAAATTGTATTCTCTCCCGCTTTTAACAATAATTTATTTAATACACCTTTCATCATCTTATTTTCATCTTTTAATAAATCTACTTCACTTCTTAAATTTCTAACTAAACTATCTAACTCTTTTGTTGCCGCCACATTAATTGCAAATATACTACCATAATCTAATGTATACAAACCACCATCTTCTCTTACTTTTACTACAAATGATATATCATCTATCATTAATACTTCTTGTGCTATAAAACCTGCCTCTTTTCTTAAATTTAAACTATTATCAAAATCATCTAATTTATTATATAATTTTGGTGTTAAATTCTTTAATATATTCAATCCATTTTCTATATTTTTCTTATTAAATTTTATTCTTGAATCCGAAAAATTTTCATAACCTAATGCTGCTACTTTTCCATTTACCGATAATTTTTCTGTTATTAATGTTGAATCCTCTGTACCTATACCTATTTTATTCGTCGATTCTATGAAAAATTGTGTCGCATCTCCTATTCTTAAATGTAAATTTTTTCCCGCTGATGAATTCAAAGATGTTGTACCATCTGAACCTTGAAGCAACGCATAATCACTTGTCCCCACTTTATCTACATGTGAAAAACTCGCAAAATCTGTTTTTGTTAAATCTCCAAGATAACCTAATGCAACTCTTCCAAAATATGATGTCGAATCTGTATCATATCCACCTCTTATATAACCTGTCGCCGTCATATTTCTTAATCCTGTTATATCTAAATTTGAATCTAATACTAATGCTTTTGATCCACCAGCTGTTCCTGGTGTAACTCCATCTAATACTCCTAATTCTCCTATTGTTATTGTTATATTATCTAATGTTATTGATGTATTTCCTGTTATTGTTCCCGTTACTGCTAAATCACCTGTTGATGTTATTGCACCACAACCAACTGTTCCTAACCCCGTAACATTTCCATTTGTATCAAATGTATAATTTCCATCTGTAAATATACCATCTATTTTTAAATTTTTATTTATTGATACATCACCACCTACAAACAAATTTTCTGAAATATCTACATGCGCATTTAATGATGTATCTATATTTACCATCAAATTTGATATTTCTACATATCCTAATGATGCATCTAATACTTGCTTTAATACTAATTGCCCTACACCCGTTAATTCACTTCCATCTCCTATTAATTTTGTCGCAAATAATCTTCCAGATACATCTAAATTTCTTTGAAATGATACATCCCCATTTACATATAAATTCTCTGAAAAATCTATAAAACCATTAAACGATACATCACCAAATACTACCAAATTTGACATTTCCACAAAACCAAATGAACAATCTTTATTTTCTTGTAATGCTAAAGAACCTGTTCCAGTTAAAGATGTTCCATCTCCTACAAATCTTAATGCACTAACTACACCACTAACATCCAATTTACTATTTAAAGATAAATCTTTATCTACACATACATCACCATAAAAATATGTCTTATAATTATCATTTGTATAAAAATTTATATTTGAACCCGATGCTTCTATATTTAATGTATTTCCATATGCATCATATACAGAAGTACCTGTTAAATATGATATATCTGTTACTGATGATGGATCATGATATATATTTGATGCATAAAATCTCCAAGGTCTGGCTTCTGAATTAAATTCAGTATATACATTATTTCTATAACTTTGAATTATATTCCCTGACATTTTTAAATAATTAAAATATAATATTATTAAGATTTTAATTATTTATTTTTTTAATTATATTATATTCTCCTGCCACCAATAAAGTATTTTGTGCCGTTTTTATTATATTATTTTCATTTTCTAACTGCATTATCCTGCTTCTTCTATTCAACACGAATAGTTCGAAGTCTTTTATGCAACTCTTAATACGTTAAATTCGCCCGCATCTACCGTCACAACCGTATATCCCCCAACTCCATTTTGTGACCCTCTAAATAATATTGTTCTTGTTGTTCCAGCTGATACCTCAATTATTTTACTAATATAACTTGTTGTAAATCCACCTGTTGTTACTACGGTGTAGTTTCTTGCTAAATCAGTTGAACCTTCTGTGATGTATGTGGTTGTTCCAAAATTACCCGCTTGTGCATCAACAGTAAAAAAACCATCAACACGATAAACTCCTGGTTGTAAAACAACAGTATGTAATGTAGCAATGGAACTGCTTTGATCTGGAATACTTGTGCCCGCTGCTATTGTAGTTGTGTTGTTATAACCAATTTCATTTGTTTGACTTGGTATAACAGTTGTTTTATAAGTAGAGGCAGTAATAGAACCTGATACTGTTAAATTATCTGATATATCTACATATCCATTTAATGATACATCTCCCCCTACAGTTAATAACGATGTTGGAGAAGTTGTTCCTATTCCTAATTTACCATCACTTGCTAATCTTACTTTTGTAGAACTATTTATTCTCAAATCTAATGTTTGACCTGATTTGGCATTTAAAACAGTTGCTCCACTTGCCATTTGTCGTAAAGCAAAAGACTTCTCATCATTATTACAATCTATATGTGCAAATGAAGCTTGGTCATTTGAACTTGGAGTACTACCTATTGCTGCTCTACCAAAATATGATGCAATATCACTATCATAACCTCCTCTTACTGAACCATCAACTATTAAATTATTTACTATAGATACATTATTGTTCATAGATACATCACCACTTATGTCTAATCTATTTTCTACTTCCAAATTTATACCAACTGTTACATTTCCATTTAATGATGAATCTAATGTTACCATTAAACGCTTATTAACATCTATATTTTCTTGAAATGATACATCTCCTGTTAATTTTATATCTGATACTCCTAATTGACCTGCAACATCTAAATTTCCTATAAATGATGCATCTGTTTTTACTACCAATCTATTTATTACTAAATCATCTGATATATCAACTCTACCATTTATAGATACATCACCATTTACATTTAACTTATTACTTATATCAATACTTGAATTTAAAGAAACATCTCCATTTACATATAAATTTTCAGATATATCTACTCTTCCATTTACTAACAAATTATTTGTTGAAGTATCACCTGCTACATCTAAATTTTCTAGAATATTCACACTTTTATTTAAACTCACATCACCATATACTGTTAGTGAACCACCAATTGATGCATTTAAATTTATTGATGCATCTTCTAAAACTACAGATTGTAAATTTATACTCTCTTTTACTAATACATTACCATATAATTCTATATTTTTTGTTGGTCCTACAACAATTTGTATATTATTTAAACTTGATTCTATTACTAAATTATTACTTGCATCTTCTGCTGATGATTCTTGAATATATTCAAGATCTAATTTAAATCTTTTATCAGTTCTATTAAATTGTTCTGTAGTTGTATCTTTTTCACTTAGTTCATTATACAAATTATTTCTATCACTTGCCATATAATATCTTATAATAAATAATATAAAATATTATTTGGCTTTTTTCTAATTTATGCTATTTTTAATGTTCCACTATCATTATAAAGTTGACCTGTTACTAGTCCTACTGAACTTGTAGGTAAATTCTCAAAAATTACTACCGTATTTGAATCGTTTGATACTCTTAAACTTTTTGAACCTATCGTACCATCATCATTACTTCCTATTACATGAATACCATATGATGGATCTATTGTATTTACTCCTATTCTATTATTTGATGTATCTATACATACTAAATTATTTGGAATGGGTTGAAAACTTCCAGTATGAATTGTCGCAAAAGTTCCTATTAAATTGTTTATTGATGAATTTACATCCGCAGTACTCATTATTTTAATTTATATTATATATTTAATTATTTATTTTCTAAATTGTTTATTCTTGTTTCTAAACTTGATATTTTTGTATTTAATGATTGAATTAATGTATTTTGATTTACTATTAAATTTCTTATATTCGATAAATTTACATCTGATACATCTGGTGTACCATTTGCTATATTTGTTAATCTATTTGATAAATTTGATATATCATTTATATTATTACTTACTATTACATCTAATTCTTTTACTCCAGCTAATCCATAAACAAAAATATTATCATAATTCAAATAATATGGTTTTGTAGTATTTCCTTCTATTACTACATAACTTAAATCATTTATTGCAAATACCTCTTGTGCTATTAATCCTGCTTCTACAAAATATGGCTCATTTACTACCCCTCTATAATTTTCTGTTTTAAATGTTGAAGTTTTATCATATATTTGTGGTTGTAATTGTCTTATTATTTCTAACCCATTTATTATATTTCTTTCATTATGTTTATATCTATCATCTGATGTTAGTACTACACCAGTTGCTCTTACTTCTTTTCCATCTATATTACCGTTTACATTTAATGATAAATCCACATATAGATTTCCACTTACATCTATACTATTTGTAAATGATACATCACCTGTTATTGAAGATAAATCTATAAAATTACAAAATATATTTTCACAACTTATACCTTCTTCTATTTTTATTCCTCTACTAAAAGTTACAAAACTCGTATCATAACTTATATCAAATTCACTTGTTGAATTATTTTCATTATTTAAATATATATAATTTGTCTTTAACATCCCACTTATATCTATCTCTCTTGTTGGATTTGCTGTTTGAACCCCTATTCTATTATTTACTGTATCTATACAAACCACATTATTTAATTGTTCGTCTGGTATTACTACTGAATTCGCTAAAGCATTTACACTTGTTATTACTTTATTCAAACTCATTAATTTATATTAATAATAATATATTTTATAAATTATTATTATTTACACAAAAAAGTATTTAAAGTTTTTCAATACTTATTTATATAAATATGTCTGAAGAGGAACAATATCAGTTACCACCTGCTTCTATATGGTCTCATATATCTAAAATTTCTATTACCGAAGACAAACCAATTATGCTTGACTATTGGGTTGACTCCTTAGAAAAAAAAGTTCTAATTGGTATTAGAGAAAATGATGAAAAATTACTTGTTAAAAATGCCGAAGAATATACAAGTCCTATTGTTAAAATTTTTAAAGTTGATGAAGTATTCATTATTTGTACCGAAAATTCTATTTATTTAACTTCCTCTAAAATTGATAAACGTCGCATTTCTTCTTAATTTATTATTTATTCTATATTTTCTATATAATAAATAATGTTATACTTATTTTTATCATATTTTATTTTACTTCCATAATTTATATTATTCTTTTTACATAAATGTCTTATTATTGTTAATAAATTATTATAATTATTTTCTCTTTCCAAATAAAACTTCTTTGAAACTTTATATTTTTCTTTTAAATTATCTTTCAACAAATCTATTTGATTATTATATTCATATTTTTTATAAACTAATTTATCTAATATATAAAAATTATTTTCAATCGTGCAGTGTATTTTTAAAAAATTATATAATATTTCATTTGGAACCTCTTCTTTAAATATAGACATTACTATTAAATTATATTTTTATTAAATATTTTTATTAAATATATTTCTTATGTTATTAGTTAAAAATATTAATTCTATTGAATCTTCATGAATATTATGAAAAATATTTATATATTTACATATTAGTTTTATTATCTCATATTTATATTTATCATCTAAATCACTATGAAATTTTATATATAAAAAAAATTCCTCTAAAATATCTATTACTGAAAAACCATTATTACACATTTTTAATATATGATCTATTGACTCCTTTAAATTATCTCCTTTACATAATTCTATATATTTACTCATATCATTTATCATTATATTACAACTCACATTTTCTAATAAATTATAATCTATTACATCATCTTTCATTATTAAATTTAATTTTTCTATATTATTTATCATATTTGGTATCGACATATTTGATGCTCTTATTATTAATTCTTTACATTTATTATCTAATCTTAAATCCTCTTTTTCTAATATATTATCTATCCTTTTTCTTATAAAAATATCATCTACATTGTTTATTTTTATTAATTCTAACTTATTTATTATCGTCGATTTTATCTTTTGTTTATCATTGCAACTTATTATAAAATTTATATTTTCATAATTATTTATAAATGTATTAAATATTTGCTGACATTGCTCATTTAATAAATCTAAATCATCCAAAATTATCGTCTTCTTTTCTTTTAAATTCACTAAATTATTTATTTGACAATAACTCTTTAACTCATTTCTATAATAATTTATACCCTGTTCTTTCAATAAATTTATATATATTGTATTACTATTTATACTACTTTTATCATTTTTATAATACTTATTTATTAATACATTTATTAATGACGACTTTCCATACCCCGTTCCTCCATGTATTAAAAATAATAATTTTCTATTTTTTAAATATATATTTATTAACTCTTTCGTATAATCACTCATATTAAAATCATCTAAGTGAATTGGTTTATATTTTATTATTAATGAACTATTCATTTAATAATATTAATATTCGGTAAATATTTAATATTAAATAATTCATTTAATATATGTTTAATGAATCCTATTAATAATAAAATCTATTATGATATACTTAATATTGAACCTAATTCTGATTCAGACACCATTAAAAAAGCCTACAGACGATTATCTCTTAAATACCACCCCGACAAAAATAACGATGACTCCGTTATGTTTAATAAAATTACTCAAGCATATGAATTCTTAATTCAAAATCATTCTTCTATTATATCTAATAATAATAACTCCTCATCTATTGAAATTTATAATCCTCCACCTAATGATCCTAATAATGAAGATATCATTATCAATTTAAATATCACCTTTGAAGATTCTTATAATGGCGCTAATGTTCCTATTAATATTAAACGCTCCATATTTAATCATAACATATTTAAGTATGAAGAAGAGAGAATCTATATTCCATTACCTAAATCTATTGACGACAATGAAATTATTACTATCAATAATAAAGGTAACTGCATTAACTATAAATATTCAGATATCAAAATTATTATTAAATTAAAAGAACACCAATTCTTTCTGAGAGATGGCCTCAATCTCATTTATTTTTCCAATATTACATTTAAACAATCCTTAATTGGTATCGATTTTAACATCATACATCTTAATAATAAAACATATAGAATCACTAATACTAATCGAGAAATTATTCATAATAATACTAATATCATATTACGCAATTTGGGCTTTCAGAGAGATTCTTTTACTGGTAATCTTATTATTAAATTTAAAATAGATTACCCTAAAACTTTATCTCTCGAAACCATTCAAAAATTAAAAGAAATTTTATAATTTTTATTTTATTTTTTGAGAGATTTCTAAAAATAAAATAAATTATTTAATGACGACGTCTACGAGTTTTACGTCCTTTCTTTCCTTTTTTTCCTTTTGTCTTTCTACGTTTACCACCCTGCTGCTTCTGCTGCTGTTTCTGCTGTTTTGACTGACGACGTTTGCGACCACCTACTGAAGGCATCATCTCACTTAACTCCGCGAACTGCATTTATATTATAACTAAATATTTTAATTAATTTGAAATTAATAAATATTTTCCTACATTTGTATTACTTTCTAATACTTCTTTTGTATTCAAATATATAAACCAATTATACGCAGTTCTTTTTAGTAAATCCTTATGTGGTATATATAATCCATACGCATTTATATTTAAATCTAAATATGATGATCCCATTAAACTTGCTAAATCTATATTTTTATTTTTTGAATCCCGTGTACCTAAAAATTTACCATCTATATAATTTATTTCACCACTTTCTGCCTTATTATATAACCAATTTGTTACCTGTCCTTCCAATTTTGAACTATATGTATTATCGCTATTTACCAATATTTCTAAATGTTTTCCCAACTCATAAATTTTCGGACAATTCTTTATACATCCCATAAATTTTAATGACGGACTAAAATTCATTATATGACTATCTACTGTTTCATTTTGAAACTCACCTACACATGGTTTTCCACCACTCATTATCTTCTCATATATCGGTCTCAACGTTTTAAATAAAATAAATGATGGCTCCATTAAAATTCCTCCATATTTATACAACACTTTCATTAAAGCTAAACACCTTATATTTTCTTTTTGCACATTTCCTACTTTCTTTAAATCCACATTCCAATCTTCTAATAATGTATCAAACGAATCATCATCTATTAATATCACATGAAAATAATCACTACATTTATCTATTATTGAACGCAACGTCAAATACAAATAATCCTGATTTAATTCTTCACTCGCTCTTGTACCAAAAGATTCCCACTTTCTTAAATTTCTATCATATTCTATATGTATCCAAATTATCGGTTTCTTTATTGCACTCAATTGATCTATTGTATAATAATCATGTTCATTTAATAAATACTTCTTTATTATATTTAATTCCTCTATTTTATCATCTTTCTCTACATTTAACTGAAATTTATTATATAGAAATCCTACTGCTAGTAACAATAATATACTTAATGCTAAATTTGTGTATTTCATATTATATATTAATATACATAAATTATTATACTAAATTACTATTTATTTTATTTGTTTTAATGAACTCCAAAACTTATTACTACCTTTTAATACTTCTCTCTCTTGTGTCGCCAATTTAAATGCCCTCTGTGCACCCACATAATCTTCTCCCGTTTTCTTATTATTTAAATATTCTCTCCCCTCTTTCTCCGATAACGGATTTAAATTTTGTTGTTGACGTTTTAATTTTATATCTTCCATTGAACTATACCTTTGATTATAATCTTCCTCTGTTACTGGTATCACACTTTCTACATGTGCCTTCTTTAAATCCTCAAATTGTAATTTACTAAACATTCCTGAAGAATATTCTTCTGGTTTATTATTTGCTAAATCATTATATCCACCACCATTAAATTCATTTATTCCATTATATTTTACCACACTCCGTAAATCTCTTTTTCTTTTATCTATCATTTCATTCATTTCATTTTTATTATTACATACTTCACCATCTTCTACATTTTTTAACCATTCACCATATCCATTACTTTCATATTCATTTTCTACTTTTAATTTTTCAAATTCTTTATTAAACCATTCATTAAAATCTTTCGCACTATATTTCTCTCTCAATTTATCCACCAATTCCTGATTCTCATCATTCTTTTCTGCTAAATATTCTATCTCTTCATTTAAATTTACATTCGCTTTCTCTCTAAATTCATACACCGAATGCAATATTTTAAATGCATTACTAAAAAACAAAAAATATTTTTTATCTAATCCTGACTTATCCGGATGCATCATTAATACCTTCTTTTTCGCTCTCTTTATTTCACTCTCTCCAAAATTTAAATCCAAATCAAATAATTTCAATATATCCTCATATTCATAATTATCTATATTCAAATCTAATACCTCCATTAAATATAGATTATAAGCATTTTTTAATTCAATATTTTTATATTTATATTATATATAATATGAGTGAAACTATAAAAAAAACAATTAATCTTTTTGATACAATTAAACAATGTGGTTATGATGATTCTAAAAAAAAACTTAATAGATTTGTTATTTCTATCATATTTAGATCTCTTTTATTAATAGACGCATTTCATGATTTTAGTAATGATGACCGTTATAAAATTGAAAAACCTCAACTTTTAATAATATACGAAGCATTATTAAATTCATATAAAGACGATTTACTTCATATTTTTAATGTTTGTGATAAAGGACAACCTTTTATAAAATTTTTTACCGAATTATTTGAAAATTTTATTGATGAAATTTTATTAATAATACAATGTAAAAATGATGCTAACCCTCATTTTTTAACTTTTGGTGTAAATGGAAAAATTTTAGAAAAAGAACCACGCGGAATAGCTCGCATGTCAGACCCCGAAAAAATTAAGGAAAGAATATTTAGTCATTTGACATTTAAAGAAGGATTATCAAAGAGTAATTATTCGAGTTATTCTCTTCCTGCGTCAGGTAGCAAAAAAATAGGTATTGAAACCAATTTACCATTATTTGATGAATCAATGGAAATTACAAAAGACCAAACTAATAAAAATTTTGTTATAAAAAAATTTATTGGTAAATTGAGGCCAAAAATAGATGAATTAATAGATTATAGTGGAAAACATCTATTTATTATATCTTACGATAATCGAGAAGAATTAGAATTTAAAATTAGCGATGAATCTGTATTAACTAAAATTATTCTTATTATAAAAGAAATTTTTACTAAATGCAATGACAAGCAACGCAAAGCAGGACCCACATTTATGTCTATATCAGTTGTTAAACTTCAAACAGCAAGAGATGATTTAATGAAAATCTTAGATTTTACACCACAAAATAAAATTTCAAATGATGACATTGTAAATTCTCCATGGGGATTTGTCCATAATATCATATGTTCTAAAACTGATAAATTTCAATCTAATAAATGTCGAAATAAAACTAATCCAAGTATTACTTTTACAATAGATGCAGAATCACAACATTCAACTAAAGATTATATTATTAAAAAATTAAAAGATTTTTGTAAAGATCAAGTATGCACTCCAAAAAATTTAGATCGTATTGAACATCAAAAACAAATTATAAATCAAACTACAGAATTAATAAAAAATCAATATATAAAACAACCTAATGATTCTGAAGAAGGCAAAAAATTAAATTATATAATGCAATCTATTTATGATAGAGTTATAGATGATGAAACTAAATTTAACTTAGCAACAACTAGTGGTACTAATTTTGATGCTGCTAATATAGGTAATTTAGGTTCCTATATAGAACATCATGATCAATCTTTTGGATTTAAACATGAAAAATCTGATACTTATATATATGATATTACTCTTGTAGTTGACGATAAACTAGGCAAAACACCTGTAATATTACTTCATTTTATATATACACCTTCTTCAAAGGTTATCAATGTTGTTGTAGATGGCAAATCTATACCAATTACATTTAATTTTGTTGAATTACAAATTAAAACCTGGTTTAGTTTAATTGGAAATACTAAAACACATAAAGTTATAGTCAATTATAAAGGAACTGAATTATTAAAACCAGACGAATTCAAAAGAAAAGCTGAAGCAGCAATAAAACAGCTACCAGTATATACTGAATGTCAAGGTAAAGGAGGATTTTCATTAAGTAAAGCTGCTGAAGCATTTAATAATGGAAATAATGTATTAGATTTACATTTTAAAACTGCTACTGATACAGGACAAAATTTATGTTTTAAAGCATTAGAAATGAAAGAACAAGACGAAGAAAATACACTTTATATACTCCATACTAATGATACATTTAACGGAGCATTAGGCAGTCTAATAAATCCAGGTACAGTAATTGAAAGAACAAACGAATTAGAAAGAATTAAAACACAAGAAGGAGAAATAGAAAAGAAGATTGACACTCTTTCAGATGGAAAAAATAACATGTATGTCACTTCTACAACATATAACAAAGCATGCAAAACGGCAACCGCGAGCAATTTTGATAAAATACTAGGTGATGAGACACTACTTGCAAAAAAGTTATTAGAATCATATAAACAAATGAAAGAATTACAAGAACGTGCTTCTCGAGAAAGACAATCTAAAGAAAGAGCTAAAACACTTGCTGATGATGAAAGAAAACGTGCTGTTGCTGCAGAAGCTGCTACAACTGCTGCTCAAGCTGAAACAATTGCAACTCAAACTGCTAGAGAAGCAGCTGAAAGTGAAATAAAAGATAGAAATTTTAAGGATGCACAAAGAATTGCTCAAGAACAGACACGTAAACTTACTAAACGAATAAGAGAAAAACAAGATGAATCAGATGAGGATGATATAGAACAACTTCTTTTTAATGTAAGTAAATTTAATTCATTTCAAAAAAAAGTAGAATCACCTAGAACAAAATTATTTGGTTCTCCAAAAAGATCTCCAAAAAAACCTACTAGAAGAAGAAAAAGAAGTAGCAGTAGTAGTAGCAGTAGCGAGAGTGATAGAAGAAAAACTAAAAGACAAAAAAAACACAGTAGCAGTAGTAGCAGTAGTAGCAGTAGTAGCAGTAGTAGCAGTAGTAGCAGTAGTAGCAGTAGCAAGAAAGATAGAAGAAGAACTAAAAGAAAAAAACGTTTTCGCTTTTCCGTTCGCCCTCGTCTCACTCGCGCTGTGCAGGCTGCACCACCTCCGCCACCTCCATCACCACCGCCGCCAGTGCTTCCCGCATCTTCTTCAAACAATACAAGAAAAAGATCTAGAAGTTCTACATCTAATAGCCCTTCTGCTAAACAACCTAGAAAATATAGTCCTAGCGCATCTGGTAAAAAAACCCGGAAAAAAAATAAAAAATAAATATTTATTAAAATTATTATAAATATTTATTCATCTTTTATTTCTTTTATTTTTGTATTGTTACATAAATGCTTTATTACTTTATCATCTATTCCATCTAATGGCTTCCCTAATTTCGACATCGCCTTCGCATAAAACATTTGCTTATCATCGTCTTCCATAAAATCTGGATTCTCTTTTGTCCAATTTGTTAATGCCGTATAATTCTTATTTGACGCTTTCTTTATTACCTGTTTTATCTTTGATTTATCTTTATCTTTTTCCCAAGTATCATTATCTTTTATATATAATGTCTCCCTCTTTACATCCGTGCAATGCATCGGTCGTTCATAAACACTTAATTTATTCATATTTTCCATTATCGCGTGAGTTAATCCTTTTTCTAATCCATTTGTTTTCGTAAAATCTAATTGCTCTAGTGAAATCTCTATATTTCTTATAAAATCACTCATATTTATTGCATCTTTACATTGTTCATTTAAAAATACATTTATATTAAATTTCTGATTTATTGTATTATTATTTGTTGTTGAATTATTATTACCTACTTTCGGTATTAATTCTCCTATCGTTTTTTGTTGTTCTACCATCATATTTCGCATCTCTTTATTTTCTTTCACTAATTCTAATATCATATCTTTATAATCATTTGAACCTTCCGTTTTCTCTACTATTTGCGTGTCTTCAATTGGAACACAGGTTTTTTTGTGTCTCCATAATCCCGAATTACATTTATATTCTTTTTCGCATATATTACATACATATTTTTTAACAGATTGCACATCTATTTTGGGTTCTGCTACTTTTGCTACATCATTATTGATACAAGATTGATTTGTAGCGCGCTTATGTTTATCAGTTTCTAAATGTTTATCAAAATTAAATTTTTTACTACATTTATAATCACACTTTTCACAATAAAATATTTTGGCTACTTTTGCTACTTTTTTCGTTGATTCCATTATATATTTTATTGATAAAAATATCTTTAAATTGATTTTGCTACTTTTGCTATTTTTTGCTACTTTTGCTACTTTTTTAAAATTACTCGTTTTTCATAGTATTGGCTCCTATTTTTATAGGAGCAAATATTAACATGTAATAATATTTTAAATATTAGTTATTTTGATTACATAAATCATCACATATTAATATAAAAATATTAATGCTCGTTTTTAGGCTCGTTTTTAGGCTCGTTTTTAGGCTCGTTTTGATAGTATAAAAATAAAAATGCTACTTTTTTGATTGATAAATATTGCGCAATATTGCTAAAATTCGTCAATGTCCAATTTTCAAAAAGTAGCATTTTTTTTCAAAAATTTTTTTGCATCACAAAAAGTTTTTATAATTTTTTAACATATTTGCATCTTAATGGTCTAAAACCAAAAAAAAGTGCAAGTTTGGCGGAATTTCGTAAAGGCAAAATTAAATTTAAAATTAGACAAAAAAAATGTCCAAACTAAAAAAAAATTTGACTTTTGGAAATTTCAAAAATTGTGCACTTTGATATATAAAATATTTTTTGTGAGCATAATGGTCTAAAAACGAAAAATAGGTTTTTTTGGGTTTCTTTAAGTTCAAAAATAAAATATATAATTATATAAATATGGATTTAACAAAAATTTTTGCAGTAAATTTTCATATATGGTGGTATAATTTTGGGAATAATTTTAACGTTAATGGATGTTATAAAAAGTTCGAAATCATTAATTGGATTATATGCATTTTTAGCAGGTAGTTTTTTCGTAATAAATTTAATTCAATATAAATATATTAGAAATTTGAATGAAAGTTTAACGAATCACTTTTTAGTTCATTCAATAATTGGAGGAATAGTTTGGGTAGGATTAGCATCACTATTATATTATTTACATAAATCAAAATTAGATGAAATGACTATAATAATAAGTATGTTGTCAGTTGTAATATTTATTACAATTGTTTATTATAATTTATTTAAAAATTAAATATAATATTTGTAAACATTTATTATATTTAATATATATTTATAGTAAAATGCCATGAAGTTTAACAAGTGGAGGTCATTATACAGATAAACATCCAGCGTATAATATGGATGATTTATCAGTTAATATAGTATCAAATTTTAATAATTATGAAAAATCTTGGTTGATGCATGCACATAATATAAGAGCAATAAGTGGAGATGATTTAATTTTACAAGTGGGTAGTAATGGTAATTTAAAGATAGAAGGCAATATTATTCCATCACTAAGTGAAAATTATGATTTAGGAGATAATAACAATAAATTAAGATATATTTATGCAAATCAAATAAATGCAGATGTTAGTGGTAATGCATCAACATGTACAAAATTACGGGAAAGTGTAAAAATAGGTGGAGTAGATTTTACAGGAGAAGATAGAATAAATTTGCCGGGTGTAAATATGATAGGAAATCAAGATACAACAGGAAATGCGGCGACAGCAACAAGATTTAAAACTAAATTAGTATTAGGAGGTATAGAATGGGATGGAAGCCATGATATAAGTTTAGCGGGTGTAAATAGTATAGGAGATCAAGATACAACAGGAAATGCGGCAACAGCAACAAGATTTCAAAATAATATAAAAATAGGTGGAGTACCTTTTGATGGTACAACAAGTATAGATTTACCGGGTGTAAATACAACAGGAAGAGTAGGAACTTATGGAATAGCATTAAATGCGATTGGTTTGTATTATAAACCAACAATTGGAGGGGTAATGTTTGATGGAAGTAGTAATATAGATTTGCCTGGTGTAAATATAGCGGGTACACAAGATACATCAGGAAAGGCAAATTCGGCGACAAAAGCAGATTCATTAATAAATGATAATAGTTATGCAAATATAAAGCTAAAAGATGGTGTAATAAATTACTTGGCTACAAGTCATAATTTTGATGGTTCATTAAATAATATACAAATAACAAATTTAGAAACAAAAGTAATAGATTTAACAAATGAAGTAGTGGTGTTAAAACAAGGTTTAAATACGACATTAACACAATTAGGTTTGTCTACAATTTAATAAGTTAATTTAAATAATTTAAAAATAATTTAAAAATAATTTAAAAATAATTAAGTATAATAATGGAGTCAGGATTAACTGAACAGGATTTATTCAAGATGCAAAAAGAATTAAATGGAAAAGAGATGGTAATTATAAAATTTACAGCGGATTGGTGTGGTCCATGTCAGGGTATAAAAGGTTTAGTAGAAGAATTAGTAAAAGAACTACCAGATTCAATAAAATTTTACGAAATTGATATAGATGAATCATTAGAATTGTATGCAAAATTTAAAAGTAAAAAGATGGTGAATGGAATTCCAGCAATATTAGGATTTAAAGGTGGAGAAAAAGAACATTGGTATATCCCAGATGATAGTGCATTAAGTAGTAATAAAGAAAATATTCATGGATTTTTTAAAAGATGTGTAGCGTATGCGAGTGATTAAATATAATATTTAATTTATTAAAATATTATATTTAAATTGAACGAGTTTTTCTAGTATTGCTATTGGATTTTTTAGAATGACTTAAAGAACGTGTATATTTATTGGTAGTTTTTTTAGTTGTAATTGTAGGAAGTGATTTTTTAGTAACTTTATTAAGATGATGAATAGCATTATTAATAAAAATCAATTCTGCTAAATTAAAATTACAATTAAATTTAGATTTTAAGATATATAAAAGTTTATTAAATTTATTAATATGAGTTTTAAGTCTAGATTCAACAAGATTAATTTTATTTAAGTAATATTCAAAATCGTGATTTCTCTCATTATAAACACTAAGAGGTTCAATAACTTCCATTATTTCTCCATATGCAATAATAAGTGGTGTAACATAGTTATCAATAAATTTGTCTATTTTTTTATTAAAATCTTTAAAATTTCTTTTATCTTTAATATTGTTAAAATTTTTTATATCAGAATTTTTAATTTTTAATTTTTTAATAATTTTATAGTAATCATAATTAAGATATTCATAATGAACACGTGGAATATCTAATCTATATTGTAAATGTTCTAAAAAAAAAGGGAACATTTGAGAATAGTTATTATCATAAATTTGAGTTCTAATTTCAATAGGAAGTTTATCTAGTCTAGATATACCAGAATCAGGTAGTTTAGATTTAGTTTTAGATTTTTTTGAAGTAGGCATTATATATATCTAAATATTAAATAAGTTTATTAATATCGTCTGAAAATTTTTGAAAGTCAAGATGAGGAAATAAGACATGTCCTTCCCAAAAATATTTACAAAAGGCATATTGAAATTGATAATCTTCTCTATAATGTTGAGGATAATGTTGAAGTAAATATTTATAGATTTTAGTATTAGGAATAAGATTAAGACTATTTTTAGGAAGTACATATGAAAGAAGTAAATGTGGATGGATGATAGTTTTATTGGGAGTAATAACTAATTCACTATTAAAATATGGAATATTATTATAAAGGTCTTCAAGAAGAGGAGGATAATGATAATTGTAAGTATAAGTCCAACTGACACAATCTCTAGAATAATAATAGAAAGTCCATTGTAATGTTTTTAAATAATTATTAGAAATAGATGAAATAGCAGTAGTATTTTCATCAATATTAATATGAAATAATGAATAATAATATCTGTATTGCCAGTATTTTTCATAAGGGTTAATAAAATTTTCAATATTTCTTTCCCAAGATGGTGTAACATTAAATTTTAATTCAATTTCTTCATCGGTATTTTCAGGATAAAATCTTTTAGCTTGTCTGTCTCTAAGTCTGTAATTTTCTTTAATAAAATTGTGTTCGTTTTGGGCGAGTTTTCCGATATATTTTTTGAAGTTAATCCAATCGATGTCTTCATCTTTGATAATATTTTGATTAATTCCAAATATTTCTCTATATAAATCAAGAAGAATAGTAAGACCATTGAGACGTAAATTAATAGCAGGGAAGTGTTCATTAAAGTCATTACCAAGTAGGAAACAAATTAAAATATAATCAGATATTTTATTATAGTAAAGTTCGATGGAGTCATTTTCAATAATAAATGTTTTGTCTGTAAGAAAGTAATATATTTGGTCGGCTAATTCATTAATATCAATAAGATATTTATGTTGTGGGTCTAAAGTAGAGTCGAGGGAGTTAATAAAATGGGGTGTTTCTCTGTATAAGTAAATAGAATTAGTGTATTTTTTATGATTAAGTGATAACATAATAAGATCGGAATCCATACCATAAATGATAGTATTATCATTTTTGTGGTCATTATTTCTGATGAATTCAAAGAGTTTATGTTCTCCTTCTCCAGGGACATCAGTAAGTGATAGTATGAGATTATTAGAAGTATATTTTTTATGAAAATAACTATAAATGTTAAGATTTAATTTTTCCATAAATGTTGTACCGGGAGTGATGGCGGTAGGGTCCCAAGGAGTATTTTTATTAAAAAGGTTAGCTTGATATGAGGATTTGTAGCGACGATTTTTTTGTTGATTTAACTTAGCGATTGGTGGAACTCCATCAAAAGCGACAATAATATTTTTGGATGGATTAATGGTTTTAATGATGAGTTCAATTTTATCGACGACTTTTTGAATGATAAGATTTTCAAATTGTGATTTATTTTGAAATAATGTGAAATCTAAGGAATCATAGATGATAGAATTACTATCAAGATAAAGATTGTGAATATTTGTGATAGATTCTAAATTCTTAACGATATTTTTGTGATTTCTAATGAGACTAGCAAAGTAATAAGGAATGCCCATAAATGGTAGTGTATTATATAAAATAAATATATCTTTAATCAATTTTAATAAATTAAAATGTTAAATGTTTTTTTAAATATAAAAATTTAAATATATATTTTAATATAAGAATAGTAAAATGTCTAGTAATTTTGCAGAAAAAATTAAATTTTTTAAAGAAGTAGTAAATGATATACAATTTGGTGTAAAGAATTTTCATTTGATGAATGTAATAAATTCAAATGAATATAATATTTGTTTGGATGGTTTGGAAAAGATAATAAATTTGATAAATAGTATATCAAATGAAAATATGATAAATGAACTACAATATATAAATAATAATTTATCATCGTTGATAAAAAATTATGGTATATATAATTTTGAAAATTTTATAAAAATATGTTTAAGTAATGAATTTGGAGATAAATATTTAAAGGGTGTAAATTTAAATAAAAAATTGGATGTAATATGTAAATATTTACATCCAATAAATTATAAAATATTAAATTGGACAGAAAAGGGTACTCGTAGTGGAAAGAAGATAGTAATAAAAGAGATATCAAAAAATAAGATAATAGATGATAAAGTAATAATTGAAGAAACGGAACAATTAGAATGTTTTGATTTAATGAGAACGTCATCAAATTTTAATTTGAGAGTTTATGGTGTAAAAGTAATAATTCATGATATATTAAATAAGAAAACTTTATGTATAAATTGTTTGGCAGATGAATTAATTATAAGTAATGTGGAAGAGATATATGTAAAGAATAAGATAATGGATTTAAAAAAATATATGATAGAGAATAGTAATAATAAAAATGAGTTATATGTTGAAGAAAGTTGGTTAAATTTTAGTAATAATTTAACAATAAAAGATTATTTGATTTATAGTAATCAAGAATTATTCAATAAATATATTTTTATTATGAATTCAATAAGTAATATAGAAAATAAAACAATAAATAATTTGGTTCAAGATTTTGTAGGTAGTGAATTATTTAATCAACGAACAATATTAGTACAATTATTATTAAATAGTTATAAACAAGAGTTTCAATATTTAGCGTATTTATTATATGATTTATTATCTGTAGAGATTCAATCATCAAATGATTCAACAGAACAGAAGATTTTATATGATAGTATGCCATTAGAATGTAAGAAATGTTTTAAATCGGCGATGTATAAGACGATAGAATATACAACAAATTTATCAAATTTTGATAATAATAAAGTTCCATTAGAACAACAAATATGTTTGATGAAGGCAGGAGATAATGTAAAAGAAAAGGCGATGCAAAAATTAAAAGAAATAAAATCAAAATCGGAAGATTCGGGTTCAAAAGCTCGACAATATTTGGATGGTTTATTAAAAATTCCTTTTGGAATTTATAAAGAAGAATATATATTAACAAAAAAGATAGATATAAGTAATTTATTTAATTCTTTAAAAGAGCCAATAAAAGGTTTGGATGTATCAAGTATAGATAATAATTCAATAAAAGATTTTATAGATTTAATAAAAGATTTATTAAATAAAGATAATTATAGTTCATTAGAAATATTGAATATAATAGATACAATAAGTGAAAAATTGGAACCGATTTATAGTAATATAATAAATTATGTATTAAATGATGCATTAACAAATAAAAAGAAGGTTTTATTGCATTTATTAAATTCGATAGTATTAATTTGTAAGAAATATGAGATAACGATTTCAAAACCGGCATCTCCAAGTGATAATATAGGACTGATAAGAAATTCAATAAAAGAAATAATAGAAAATAATAAAAATAAATTAGAATTATTAAAAGAAATATTAATATTAATAGAATCAGTAAATTCAAATAAGGTATATAGTTATTTAATAAATACAGATAAGGTGATTCAAAAGATAACAAAAAAGAATGGTGAAGTAATAGAATATATTCGTTCATTTAATGATACATTAGATGGAGCAGTTCATGGGCATAAAAATGCGAAGAAACAAATAGAACGAATAATAGGTCAATGGATAAATGGAGAGAAATCAGGATATTGTTTTGGTTTTGAGGGTCCTCCGGGAGTAGGTAAATGTTTAGCAAAAGACACACCTATTATGCTGTCAAATGGTGAAATAAAAATGGTTCAAAATATAACTATGGAAGATAAATTAATGGGTGATGATAGCAGACCACGAAATGTATTAGCATTAGGAAGTGGTGTAGAAAAAATGTATAAAATACAGCAAATAAAAGGAGATGATTATATAGTAAATGAAAGTCATATCTTAAGTCTTAAAATGAGTAAAGCAGGTAAGAAGGGAGATAAACATCAAATGATATTAGGAAGAAGATATTTTAAAAATGATATAGTTGATATTTGTATAAAAGATTATTTAAGTTTACCAGAATATTTACAAGAATGTTTAAAAGGATATAAGGTTGGTTTAGATTTTGTAGAAAAAGAATTGGATTTAGAACCATATGCATTAGGATATTGGTTAGGAGATGGAGATTCTGCAACATTTAGAATAACTACAATTGAAAAAGAAATAGTAGAATATTTTAAAGAATATGCATTATCTAATGATTTACAAATAACTCAAGGAAAAACCGAAAAAAGTAAAATAACATATCATTTAACAAGTGGATTTACTGGAGGTCGAAGTGATAAAAATAAACTTTTAAATTATCTCAAAAATCATAAGTTAATAAATAATAAGCATATTCCAGAAATATATAAATGTAATTCAAGAGAGAATAGATTAAAAGTGTTAGCAGGATTAATTGATAGTGATGGTTATTATAATAAAGTAAATAATTCATTAGAAATAACTCAAAAAAATAAGAAATTAGCAGATGATATTCTATTTTTAGTTCGCTCATTAGGATTTAGTGGAACAATGAAAGAATGTAATAAATCTTGTATGTATAAAGGTGAAAAGAAATCAGGAGTATATTATAGAATTATAATAAGTGGTAATGGTCGTGAAGAAATACCGGTGTTATTGGAAAGAAAAAGAGCAAAAGAATATAAACAAATAAAAGATGGATTAAATACTGGAATAAGAATTATTCCATTAGAAGAAGATAAATATTATGGATTTCAAATAGATGGTAATTCAAGATTTTTACTAGGAGATTTTACAGTAACACATAATACGACATTAGCGAAGAAAGGATTAGCGAATTGTTTAAAAGATAAAGATGGAGAGAGTAGGCCATTTTCATTTATAGCATTGGGTGGTTCATCAAATGGAAGTATATTAGATGGTCATAATTATACATATGTAGGTTCAACATGGGGAAAAATAGTGGATATATTAATTGAAAAGAAGACAATGAATCCAATAATTTTTATAGATGAGTTAGATAAGGTAAGTAGAACAGAACATGGAAAAGAGATAATAGGAATATTAACACATTTAATAGATACAACTCAAAATGATGGTTTTCAAGATAAATATTTTAGTAATATAGATTTAGATTTATCAAAAGCGTTATTTATATTTTCATATAATGATGTAGAATTAATAGATAGAATTTTATTGGATCGTATTCATAGAATAAAATTTGAGAATTTATTATTGGAAGATAAGTTAGTGATAACTCGAGATTATTTATTACCAGAATTTTATAAAAAATTTGGTATAGAAAATGTAATAGAATTTGGAGATGAATTAGTAAAATATATAATAGAAAATTATACAAATGAGCCAGGAGTGCGAAAATTAAAAGAAATATTATTTGAATTAATATCGAGTATAAATTTAGATTTATTAAAAAGAACTCAAAAATATAATATTCCGGTAATAATTACAAAAGAAATAATAGAAAATATATTATACGAGAGACATTATATAAGATATTTAAAGATAAATGATTATCCGAAGGTAGGAATAGTAAATGGTTTGTGGGCAAATGCGTATGGAAATAGTGGAATATTACATATTGAAAGTAAATTTTATTCAACATCAACTTTTTTTGATTTGAAATTAACAGGAATGCAGGGAGATGTAATGAAAGAGAGTATGACAGTAGCAAAAACATTAGCAGTTTCTTTGGTGCAGCAAGCTCAATTAAAGAAGTTAGTAAAAGAATTTGAAGAAACGAAGATGCAAGGAATACATATTCATGTACCAGAAGGGGCAACACCAAAAGATGGACCATCAGCAGGAGCGGCGATAACACTAGTAATTTATAGTTTATTAACAAATAAAAAAATAAAAAATAATTTTGCAATAACGGGAGAGATTAATTTGCAAGGTTCGGTAACTGCAATAGGAGGATTAGATTTAAAGATTTTGGGAGGAATAAGAGCGGGAGTAAAATGTTTTTTATATCCAAAAGATAATGCAAAAGATTTTAAATTATTTTATGAAAAACATAGTGATAAATTAGATTTATATGAATTTTTTGAAATAGAACATATTTCAGATGTAATAAAATATATGATTTTATAAATAATTAATATATTTATTTAATATAATAAATATATTATTATGGAGAGTCCTACATCTAATTCAGATTTAAATATTTCAAGACAGGCAGCTACGATAACATTTACATTAACAAATTTATTAACATTTTTAACAATAATGTCCCCCTTTTTGCTAACATTTTTCATGGTGATGCTTTCAATAGTAAATAATTCGATAGTAAAAGGTTTATTATTTTTAGTAGGTTTAGTAATTGTATCATATTTAACATATTTACTAAAAGGTCTTTTAAAAGAAAGACAAAGTCCTTTAGCGAGTCCATTATGTAATATATTACCAATGCCATTTACAACAAGAGGAACAATAGGAAAAGAGAGAGTAATATTTAGTTCTCCAATATTAAGTACGGCACTATTAGGATACATAAGTTCATATTTAATTTTTCCAATGTATATAAATAATGATGTAAATAATCCATTATTAATATTTTTGGTAGCGTTATTCGCAACAAATTCGGCAACAGAATTATGGAAAAAATGTGGAACAATAGGTGGTGTAGTTTTGGGAGCAATAGTAGGAATAACATTTGGTATGTTATATTATGGAATGATAGCTGCAAGTGGAAATAAGGATTTAGCATATTTTGCGGAAATAAGAAGTAATGCACAAGGTTGTAAAAAGCCTACAGATCAAAAGTTTAAATGTGTGACTTATAAAAGAGGAGAAAGACCAATGTGGTAATTATTCAAATTTAGTGATTATTTTATCTAATGCGATTTTAATTTTAGGTAAATTATGTTGACGATGAAATGCGGCACTCATTAATTGTGGTGTATTAGAATTAGAACCAAAAATAATAAAAAAATTATTGTAAATTGCTGTAAAATTAGCTTTTGAATATTTATCATCAAGTTCTGATATTTCAAAAATTGGTTTTTTAAGTTTTCTGTTAACATGATTATGAAAATTAAATAAAAATATTTTTAGTTCTTCTTTTGAATTTATTTTATCAAATTTGACTTTATTTAATTCATTACTGGCATCTTGAGAACATTCAGGGCAAGGAAGATTAGTAGAAACAGTTTTAATAACATATAAGATGTCATTTTTAATTTCATTAAAATCGGATTCTTTAATTTTATATGCTAAAGTATGAAAAAGATACCATACTGTATTTCCCCATATACTTTTATCGAACGACATAATAATAATAATTGATATATTTTAAATAAGAAAACTACAAATTAAATAATTTAAAAAGTAAAAAATTATATATTTAATGGAAAAAGTTTCTAAATATGACATAGAATTATTTAAAAATTTACTAAATGAAGATTTAATAGATGAAGATAATACATGTTTAATAACTAACGAAAATCTAAGGGATAATAATATAGAGTTAAATTGTGGTCATAAATTTAATTATGAAGCTTTGTATAATGAAGTAGTTTATCAAAAAACAAGAAAGTTATTAGATAATGCACAACTAAAAATTAACGAGGTGAAGTGTCCATATTGTAGAATTATAACAAATAAATTATTACCATTTTACAAGTATTATTCAGTAAAACAAGTAAGAGGAGTAACTTATCCGGAAGAATATTGTATGAAAATATATGAATGTGAACATGTAAAAAATGGAAAAAAATGTACAAAAGCAGGTTGTAAAACAGAAAATGGTATATTTTGTAATAAACATTTAGTAACAACAAAGGAAGATGAAATAATTTTAAAAAATGAAAATAAAGATGTATTTAATTATTATAAAAAAAAGAAAATGGTAGAATTAAAAAAAATATTAAATTTAAATCACTGTAAAGTTGGTGGAAATAAGGAAGAATTAATAAATAGAATAATTATAAATAAAAATAAGATTCTAAATTGGTTAGAAAATTAAATAAATTATTAAAATAATATATAAATTAATTTGTATATTATTTTAATATGTCTGAGTCGAAAGAATTATTGGTAAATACAATAAAAGAATGGGTAGCAATAAATAATAAAATAAATGAAATACAAAAATTATTAAAAGATTTGCGAGGAAAGAAGAAACAATTATCAGATTCATTAATAAAAATAATGGAAAATAATGAAATAGATGGAATAGATATAAATAATGGTAAATTAGTATATAGAAAAAATAAAGTGAAAGCTCCAATAAATAAAGATTATTTGTTGAAGATGTTAGATAATTATTTTGAGAAATATCCAGAAATTGATACAGGTGATGTAGGTAGTTTTATTTTAGATAATCGTCCAGTAAAGGAAATGCCTACTTTAACAATTAAACAAAATAAATAAAAAATAAAAATTAATAAATTTTATGTATATATAATAATATTATGAATAAATTTTTAACATCACTTATAGGAATTATAGTATTTACATCAATTATGTCATTATTGGGTAAATTTTTTGATATAGATCCGATGTATTATATACCATTTATGATGTGGATAATAGCGATATTTGTATTTAATATGTTTTTAGATAAAGAAACAAGTAATCTTTTTATGCAAGATATACGAAATTTTTAAACATTATTAGTATTGTTATTTTTTTGAATAACACTATTAATTATAGAATCTGAAACTTTATCTTGTAAATTATCATAAATTTCATCAAAAGTAGGTTCTCTATTATATTCTACTGAAAAATCATTAATAAAATTATCTACAACAATAGATTTTCTTCTAAATTCGTTATTTTCTTTAACAAAATTAACTAATTTTTTGGTTTTATTTTTAGCTATTTCTTCAGCAATTTCTTTATAAACTGCATGTCTAGTACTTTGTAATACATTACAAATTTCAGGTTTAAATATTTCATCAAATGATATTTGTTTAGTAGTTGGTTTTTGACCTTCTTTAATTTTACCACCAGAGAAAGTTTGATAGAATTTTTCAATAATTTTAGGATTAATAGATGGACTAGTTTCCATGAGTCTATCAAATTCTTCTTTTGATATTTTAAGCATTTGATAAGCATGCATTCTTTCATTTCTAGATTTAGCTAATTCTAATTTAATATTTCTATAAAATTTATCCCAAGAAATTGAAGCAACTCGATGAGATTCATTTAATTCATTAATTTTAAGAAATTGTTGAATAGTAGTAATAATTCCAGCAATGATGTTAGTAGTACCAACAGCGATTGTATAATATGGAACATATTGTTCTGGAACTCTTTCTTGAGCGAAGTTTGCGGTTCCTGTTAATGTAGACATAATAATAACAGGAATAGTGAACCATCTAGCTTTAGAAGCAAATGAATTATGAGAAGTAGAATGTAACCATCTATAACAAATAGCTTTATCGGCCCATTCAACAAGAATTTTTTCGTGTTGAATAGACCATTCTGCATAATAATTTTGTAAAGTATCATCAATGTCTTCTTTAGTTTCTTCATAGGTTTCTTTATTTTCAGTAGTTTCAGTGTTATTTTTTTCTGTTTTTCTAAATTCAACGCGGTTCATTTTAATATATAAAAAGATAAAACTATAAAAATAAATTAAAAGTATAAATTTAAAGTAATTATAATAAATTAATTATGGCATACAAAATAGCTGCTTTAATATTAGCAACAAGTAAAAATAGAGATAATTGGGTTATGATGCAAGATACATATTTATACCAATTAACACTAAAAACATTTTTATTAACAATTGATAAAGAACATAATTATATTTTTTATGTAGGAATTGATAAAGATGATAGAATTTTTGATAATGAAACTCAAAAAAGAGAAATAACAAGATTTTCTAAAGTATTTCCAAATATTGAGTTTAAATTTATTACTATGGAAAATATTTCAAAAGGTTATGTTACATTAATGTGGAATAAATTATTTGAAGATGCTTATAATTTAGGATGTGATTATTTTTATCAATGTGGAGATGATATGGAATTTAAAACAAAAGGTTGGATAAATGATGGAATAAAAGTTTTAAAAGAACATGATGATATAGGAATGGCTGGACCAATAAATAATAATAATCGTATATTAACTCAAGCATTTGTAAGTAGAAAACATATGGAAATATTTGGTTGGTTTTTTCCAAAAGAAATAAAGAATTGGACGTGCGACGACCTAATTAACATGGTTTATCATCCAAAATATTTATATCCACTACATAATCATCTTGCAATTAATCAAGGGGGACAACCAAGATATGATATAGATAATAATCAAAATTTCACAGGAGGAAATCAAATGAAATTTGGTATGAATGTAAATGCTTTACGACAAAAAGCGGCAAAATTAGCAGAAAGTTATAAACCTTTAATAGAAGAATATATTAAGAAGAGCAAGGCAAACAATTAACTCGTTTTTTATGATATGTAGTATCTTCGTGTCTTTTTTTATGACCAAATGTAAATTTTCTACCACATATACATATATGTTTTGCATTTTGTATATCTTTAATTTTTTGATATTCATCTTTATAATAATCAGGATTTTCTTCAAGTTTTTTTAATCTATATTTGTTTACTCTTTCTATATTATAATTATTATTTTCTTCTAATTTATTAAAATACCAATCTTGTTTATATTTAGCTCTATCTTCATCACTTAAATATGCTTTAATACTATTTAAATCGGGTTCATAAATATCAATATATTCATATTGTTCTATCATATGTGCTTGTCTTTCAGTTTCGCATTCTTTAGAACCTAAATGAATAAAACTCCATTTTTCCCAACCACCATTTTCTCTAATAGTTTTATAAACTTTTAAATTAAAATGTTTATCATTTGGATTATTACAACTTCTTCTATGATTACTTTCTCTGTCTTCAAATTCATTATGAGAACCTATATAAAAACTGGTGCAACCATTAGGTTCAAAGAAATTTTTACAATATATCATATAAAAGTAATGTAGCATACTATAATTAAGAAAATTAATATATTTAAATCAATTTATAATAATTTAAAAATATAATTATTATAAATACAATGTTACTTCATCCGAGTAGATTTGATTTAATGGCAAAATATTTATATGTAAAATCAATTGATAAAAATTTAAATACAGATTTTTTTAAAGAATTATATCATAAACATTTTGTTACATTTAATGGATGTAAAGAATTACCTGATAATACAATAGGCGAAATAGGAATAGCAAAAAATAACATAGATGATTTTATAAATTCATTTGATAAATTAATCAAAAATTTAAAAAAAAATGGTTATGATGAGAGATTTCCAATACCTATTGGAAATAATGGAATTATTGTAAATGGAGCTCACAGATTAGTTGCTAGTTATTATTTTAATATAACTCCAAAATTCATTAATTTAAATGAAGAGGGAAATGTTGGTTACAATTATAGTTTTTTTTTAAATAGAAATGGTAATCCAAAGTTAGAAGAGAAATATGCAGATACGATGGCTTTAGAATACGTAAAACATAATTCAAATGTTAGAACGATGATAATTTATCCAGTTGCTTTTGAAGTAAATAAAATACGAGAAGTAATAGAAATTATAAATAAATATGGATATATTTATTATCATAAACTTATCGGACTAAATGTAAATGGAATAAATAATTTAATAAAAGAAATGTATAGAGGCGAAGAATGGATTGGAGGTATGTTTCCAAATGGATGGTCTCCAGGAGGAAAAGCTCAACGATGTATTGGTAATAATCCAGTAGTTTATATAAGTATTGTAATGAATGATGTTGAAAAATGTGTAGAATTAAAAGAAAAATGCAGACAAATATTTAATATTGGAAAACATTCTCTTCATATATCGGATTTTACAATTGATACTTATAGAATAAGTAGTAGTTTATTGAATATAAACTCAATTGAATTTTTAAATAATGGAACAAATGATATAGATACTAATAAAAAAGAATTATTAATGGATTATTTTAATAATAATGAGAATAATAAAAATGATATTTTGATAACAGAAGTAAATGATAATAAAATAAATTCTATAAAAATAAATGAAGATGATGAAAAATTATATAATCCAATAAATTTTTATTATTTTAATGGTTATAAAATATATAAAGATATAAAATTATAGATAATTATAAATGCAATTTGATATAGTAATTTCTTCTTGTAAGAAAGATGAATTTGTTTTACAAAAAGCTATCGAAAGTATAAAACAATATATTAAAGGTTATAGAAGAATAATTGTAGTATCAAATGAAAAATTAACAGATGCAGAAGATGTAGAATGGTTTGATGAAAAAAATTATCCATTTTCTATAAAAGATATGTATGATTATATGTATAATATGGTTCCAGAAGATATGAGACGTCGGAAAGTATCATATATAAATCAATTATTAAAATTATATGCTCATAAAGTAATACCTGATTTATTAGATAATATATTAATTTATGATTCAGATATAGTTTTTATAAAAGAAACAACTTTTTTTGAAGATGATAAACCTTTATATGGTAATCGTATTTTAGGTTTAGATGCGATTCAAGGATATCTAAATCATCATTTAAAATTAGATCCTAGTTTTGATTTTGCAAATAAATTAGATATAAATGTAAAATTAAAACATTCAAGTAAATTTTGTTCGGGAGTATGCCATCATATAATTTATAATAAAACTATAATAAATGAATTAATAAATTTTATAGAGAAAGAGAGAGGTGAAACATTTTGGAAGTATTATTTAAATCAAGTTGATACAAGAGATGGAGATTATATGAAACATAGTGAGCCGGCAAATTGTGAATTATATTATAATTATGTAAATTTATTTCATAAAGATGAGATAAAAATTAGACCAATTACTTGGATGGAAGAAGCTGCAGCTTCGCGACAACAAAATAAAATAGTAAGTACTTATAGTAATAGATTTGAATCACTAAAAGCACAAGCATTGGCAGCAGGGCATAGTTATATAGCATTTCACTCATATAATAGAGAATATTATGAAAGTAAATAAATTATTTTTTTCCAACAATATTAAAACTTACAAAAGGCCATTGCCATGAGCCTTTACTATATTTAACAACATTAGATAGTTCAAAGTTATTTTGAATTATTTCAAGTTCTCCATAGTTATTATCAACATAATAGTCTTCTTCCATAATTATAATTGTATTTGGATTATTTTTAGATATTTCATAACATAAATTAATAATTGGTAAATGCATAAATCTGGAAGAATCTATAAATATAATATCAGGTTGCATATTAAGTGTTGTAAAATAATTGTTATTTTCATTCATTACTTTTAAATATTTATTTTTTAATCGTTCACTAGTTTCTTTATAATCAATAATGTAAGAAGGTAAGTTTGGAATTAATAAATCAATTATATCTTGTTTATTTGTAAAATATTCATTAATGATAGATACATTATTAAAATTTTTCCAAAGATTATTGGCTCTATTGTATAAATCAGACATTCCTTCATAAGAAATAATTTCAAAAGGTTTATTTTTACCAAGAAAAAATTGGTATAATATTTTTGTAGAATTTGCTCCTTCGCCTGTGCCTATTTCTAATACATTAAATTTATCAAGAGAGTTAAAATTTACATTTTTTTCATGTAATGAATTTAAAATAAGAGTTAAGTCGTCCATATTTTATAAAAATATATTTGATATAGTTTTAATATATTTTTATTCATAATTAATAACAGAATTAACAATATATGTAATATCATGATCTTTTAAATAACAATGAAGAGGTAACATAATAATTTGATTATCAAAATTATCATTAGATAATGATTTAATATTTTTTAAATGAGGATGATTCATATAACTATAAAAAAAGGGTCTAATTTCAATATTTTTTTCATTGAAATATTTTTCTATAATATTATAGTTAGTATATCCATTTTTGAATTTAATACCAAATAACCAATATGAATGACTTGTATTTGGTTCAATATATTGAATAGAAACTTTATCACTATGTTTAGAAAATAATTCAGAATATAAATTAAATAAGTGTTTTTTTTTATTGTATATAAAATCAAGGCTCTGAAATTGTGAATATAATAATGCAGCAGATAAATTATTAAATCTATAATTGTAAGCAACTAAAGAGTGAACATATTTAACATCGGTGATGCCTTGTGCAGCAAAACATTTAATATGATTATAAACATCATCATCATTAGTAATAAATGCTCCTCCTTCACCACAAGTAATATGTTTATTGGCATAAAAAGATATAGATGATGCAAGTGTATTGCTACCAGAATAAGTGTTATTATATTTTCCCATAAATCCTTCACAATTATCTTCAATAATTATAATATCAGGTCTTTTTGATTGAATAATATCGATTGGAATAATATTACCCAAGTTATGAACTAATAATAAACAGGAGTTGGGTTCTAATTTATCTAAGTAATTTAAATCTAAATTCCAGGTATTGTGATCAATTGGTATAATTTCAATTTGATCTTCTGTGTATTCATATAAAACACTATTATATGCGGCAACATAACAATGATCAGCTATGTAAATTTTTTTACATTGAGGATATTTATATTTTACACTTTTAACTATGCAATGAGTAGCAGATGTTCCATTATTAGTAAATAATACGTGTTTAACATTAAATCTATTTTTGATTTCTTCTTCGCATAATTTTATGTATTTTCCGGTAAATGAAATCCAATTAGAATCAATAACATCATTAATATATTCTCTAGAGCCAGAAATATCATAAATTTCAGAAATTCTAATTTTGCTCATATAATTAGATTGTGTGTTATAATTTTAAATATAAAAATAAATATATATAATATATTATAAATGAAAATTAAATTAAAAGAATTATCTTGTAGCGTAATAAAATTAAATTCAGATGGAAAAGCATATGTAGATGAGGGAGTTAAACTAGAAGATAGTCCATGGATAGATTATTTGAAAAATAATTCAACAGATAAATTATATGAAAGTTTCAGAGCGACTCAAAAACATCCACTCCATAAAGATGATTATTGGTATCCAATTGAAAAATTTGATTTGCTAGTTGAAAATATGAGAAAGTATGGTTATAAAAATGAATTTTGTAATAATAAAGAAATACAAGATAAATTAAATGGTGAAAATTGGCCAGGTGGAAAAGGTCCAATAAGTATAGGTGCAAATGGTAAAATAGGAGATGGACATCATAGATGTTGTATATTATATTATTTGTATGGAGAAGATTATGAAATAGAAGTAAATAATTGTTTGGTAAAAAATGTAGATCCTTTGTAAAAATAATATAATTTTTTATTTTAAAGAGAAAATTATATTATAAATTATATGACAAAATTAGCACTAATAACTGGTATAACAGGACAAGATGGGTCATACTTATCTGAATTACTTTTGGAAAAAAATTATAAAATTTATGGAATTGTAAGAAGAACATCATCAGTTTATAATTATGGAAGAATTGAACATATAAAAAATGATTTAAATCTTTTATATGGTGACTTAACAGATTCTTCTATAACAACAATTTTAAATCAAATAATAATGGAAAATGAAGATTATGAAGTATTAGAAATTTATAACTTAGCTGCACAAAGTCATGTCCAAATTTCTTTTGTAATGCCTGAATATACAACAATGACAGATGGATTAGCAGTTTTAAAAATATTAGAATATATTAGAAACTTACCTGAAGTTCATAAAAAAAAAATAAAATTTTATCAAGCAGGAACAAGTGAAATGTATGGTAAAGTATTGCAAGTTCCTCAAACAGAGGAGACACCATTTAATCCACAATCTCCATATGCATGTGCAAAATTATATAGTCATTTTACTGTAAATTTATATAGAGATGCTTATAATTTGTTTGCTTGTAATGGAATTTTATTTAATCATGAGTCACCTAGACGTGGTGATAATTTTGTAACAATGAAAATAATAAAAGGAATAAAAAGGATGAATATAGATAATAATAAATGTATAACTCTTGGAAATTTAAATAGTAAAAGAGATTGGGGTCATGCTAAAGATTATGTAAAAGGTATGTGGTTAATGTTACAAAAAGAAAATCCAGATAATTATGTGTTATCAAGTAACAATTCTTATTCAATTAGAGAATTTGTAGAAAAAGCTTTTAAATATGTAGGTTTGACTATTACTTGGAAAGGAGAGGGTTTGGATGAAATTGGAGTAGATCAAGATGATATTTTAAGAATAAAAGTAGATAAAAAATATTTTAGACCTTGTGAAGTAGACTATTTATTAGGAGATAGTTCAAAAGCGAAGAGTGAATTAAATTGGATAATGGAGTTTGATACATTAGATAAATTAATAATAGATATGTTTGACAAATAAAAGTTAAAAAAATATTAATAATTAATATAATGAATAAAGGTATTATATTAATTTGGCCAAAACATAATGAGTTTAAAAATATAATGTTAGGAGAGTTAGAAGAAAATAATTATAAATTATTTGAAGATAATTTTATAGATGTAAATAAAAATTATATAACTAATTTGTTGAGAGAAATACATTATGGTAGTGAATGGTGGAGAGAAAACTTATTAAAAGAAGTAGAAAAGAGATTAACAAATGATAAAGTGGAAAGGTTAATTTATTTGATTGTAGAATCTGAAAATATACATTTAAATTTTAAAAAATTTAAAAAATTTGTTAGAGAGAAATATAGGTTAGATAAATCATATTTTCATTTGTGTGATCCAGATTGTAAAAAACATTTGGGTTTAAATTGTAGTTGTCCTACTTATGTGGAAGAATTTAAGTTTGAGTTCAATAAACATTTAAATTTTATAAAAAATACAAATGGATTACATTTCTTAATGAATTCAGTATACAAAGAAAATTATAACTTTTATAAATATTTTGGAACTTATAAAACCATTTTAGAACATAATAGATTAGATACAGATAATTTTTGTGTAGATAATGGAGGTATATTAGCAGCATATGGTATAAGAGATACACATGATTTAGATTATCTAACTACAACAAATGTAATTTTTGATAAATATAATGTGGGTTGTGAAAATGTAAATCATAAAACAGAATATGAGAGATTAGGTTATAGTATAGAAGATATAATAAATAATGAAGAAAATTATTTTTATCATTTTAATATGAAATTTATGAGTTTAAATATTTTACGAAAATTTAAATATAATAGAACACATACGATAGGTACAGGACATAAAGAAATAAGACAAAAAGATATAAATGATTATAATTTAATCAAAGACTTGTAATTAAATATGATATAAAGATTATAATATTATTTATATAAAAGTTATGAATTTACTAGATGAATATGTTAATCCAAACGAATTTTTTAATTATTTTTTAAAATATAGAGAAAATGAAAAATGGAATAAAGATTACTTTGACACTAAAAGTTCTCATGGATTACCTATTAAATTTGGTATAGTTGGAGAATATGATAATATAAATAAATATGAAAAAAATATTCAAGATAAAAATGAGAATTTTGCACAAAATGGTGAAGATATGTTATTAAAATATATATTTGAAAAAAATGATACAACAAATAAATATTATATAGAATTTGGAGGTTGGGATGGAAAGCATTTATCAAATACTTATTATTTTAGAAAATATGAAAATTGGACTGGTTTATTATTAGAAGGTAATGGTGATAAAGTTAATTCTAATCCTGATAGAGAAAAAATAAATCTTCATCATGAATGGTTAACAGAAGAAAATATAAATGATATTTTTAAAAAATATAATGTTCCAAATAAATTTGATTTATTATCTATAGATGTAGATAGTGAAGATTATTATATATGGAGAGGTCTAACTAATTATGAAGCAAATGTAGTAATAATAGAATTTAATCCGGCATTACCAAATGAATGTCCATTATCAGTAGAAAAAAATAAAACAGATACGAATATAGGTTATTTTGGTGCGAATTTATTATCATTTTATAGATTAGGAAAAAGTAAAGATTATGAATTTGTTACTACTGTTAGATGGAATGCGATATTTGTAAAAAAAGAATTATTATCAAAATTAAATATAGAACCAATAAGTGAAAAAGAATGTATTGAAAAATTTTTTAAACCAAATAACTTTTGGATAAGTAGAATAATACAAGGACAATTTCTTAGAAATAGGAATTTAGTATGGAATAAAAATTTATAATTATTGTTCATTATTAATAATATTTTCAACAACTGCCCAAACATTATGTTTATTTAATATTATTTCACGTGCTTCAGCAATAGCATTAATTTGTTTATCAGTAATAGGTTGATTTAAAATGTATTCTAGTTTATCAAAACAATCATGTTTGGTAATATCTAACCAATAGTAACAATCTTTTGGAAAATATTTATCGATATTGGGACAACCATAGTAAATTGGGATAGTCCATGATAAGATGCAGTCAGTAAATTTTTCAGAAAAGTAATTTTCTTTACAACAATTTTCAATAGAAATAGAATATTTATATTTTTCTAATCCATTCCATTTTGTAGTATTAGGCAATAAATTATCAATCTTATTTGCTCCACCGAGATTAAATCCGCCAAATGTTCCTTTAAACATTTCTCCTAATTCTTTTTTATCCCAATTATAACCAAAAATATCTACTTTGTCTAAAAATTGTTCCTGTTTTGATAATTTTTTTATAAATTCAATTCTTGTTCCATAAAGCCCTCCACCAGGATTAAATTTAGATGTAATAGTAGAGCAAAGTTTAGTTTTTTGTAATGGTTCATTAATAGCATTTAATTCATCATAATTTTTTTTAATACACATAATAGATGTCCAAACATGATAAAAGTTATTGTAAGTCATTTTATATTTAAAATTGTAATTTAAGTAAGATGGATAAGGTCGTCCGGGTTCTCTTGGTAAACAAATTACTTTATTATTATTAAATTTAATAATATCATTTCTTTGCGAATTATGAATATCATCAATAATAACAACCCAATCAGCTTGATTAATATTAGTTACAGCAATAATATTATTCCATTTTCCAGAATTATTGGGTGTAAGAGGAGCATATTTATCTTCTAAAAAATGTTTAGAGTCAGGGTCCCAAGAGCAACAAAAGAATATTTTAATCATTAAATAATAATATTCTTTTATATTTAAATATTTATTTCTTGTAAATTATTATGTAAATCAATATTTGTATTAGTAATTACAATATAACCACATGGATTATGTTTACAACAATCATCAGTAGATGGATAATTGGGGATATAAAATTTTAATTTTTCTTTATTAATAATATATGGTTTAATTTTTTCAATATCATAACCATCTGTATGAAATCCTTTATCATATGGGACAGTAAAATCATCAATAAAAATACAAAACTTTTCAAAGTTTGTAGTAATGTATTTAATTTCATCAAATAAAGGATCAGTATGCCAGTGGGCATCTAACCAAAAACAAGTATATTTTTCAAAAAGATTTGAATCGTATTCATTTTTTATATTATATAGTGCTTGAGGTGAAGGTTTATAATCGAGTTTTACATTAGTTAAATTTTCAATTTGTGCATATGCTATAGAAAAAGATTTAATATCTATTTCACATGAATAACATTTTAATTGTGGAAAATTTTTACCAACAAAAAATATTGTTTTGCCCATAAATGAGCCAGTTTCAATAAATACTTCACATTCATTTAATATGTTTAAAACTACAGTCATCATTTTTTTATCATCATGAAATGGAGGTTTTGATTGCCGATTATTATAACTATCGGATTGGTAAATAACATAAGATTTATTGTCATAAATGATAGTATTCATATTGTATATAAATGTGTTTATTATTTAAATATTAATTATTATTATTATTATTATTTAAATAATGACTTTTTGTTTACATGTTCATTCGGGATTAAATAATAAATTAGTTCCATTATTAGGTTTATTAAGAATTGCAAAAAAAGAAAATAGAGAATTAAAATGTTTGTGGGGAAATGATGCTTATATAAATAAAAGTTTATTTAGTTTTAATGATTTATTTGAAAGTATAGATAATTTAGAATTTATTACAATCCAAGAATATGTTAATTTACTTGATAATCAAAATACAAAAATATATAATAGATCAGGTTCAGATAGAGATAGAAGTGGAATAATTTATAATAATGATAAAAATGATGTAGTTTTATTTCATAAAGTAGTTCATTTAATAAGTTATAAAGATGATAATGTAATTGGTAATTATGTTCCTTATCCTAGAATATGTAAAGAAATTACACCAATAATAAATGAATTACGAGAGATAGGTAAATTATTAAAACCAGTTGAAAAAATTCAAAATAAGATTGATTATACAATTGAAAATTTTAAAAATACTAATGTTATAGGATTACATATAAGAACAACAGATGGTGGATTTACAGATATTCCATCAAAAGATGTATTTGGATTTATAAATAATTTATTAGAAGAAAACAATGGTTCAAAAATTTATATATCTTGTGATACATTAGCATTAGAAAATGAAATAAAAAAAACATTTACTAATAATATTTTATATTTTACTAATCCTTTTGGTGATGATTATTCTGAAAAATATAATAGAAGTTCATGGGGAACTATGAATGCTGTTTGTGAGATGTTTATTTTATCAAAATGTAATAAATTTTATGGAACACCTGGAAGTTCATTAAGTTTTATGGTGTGGTTGTTAAGAAATGATAAATTTTTAGAATTTTGGTGTAAAAATCCTTGGAATTAATTAGTTTCTTTTAGCAAGCATATATCCCTCAATTCTCTCAAATGGTAAGTTAGATAACTCATAAATATTTTGTAAATCAACTAATTGTGTAATAGTGCAATTATTTTCTTCCATAATTTCAATATTTTTAACTTTTGCTCTGTTAAAATTATTATTACATAAGAAATATCCACCATTAACTAAATTCTTAGCCGCCCATTTTTGAGCGTGTTCTTTTAATTTTGGTGTAGTAGCATAATTACCAAGATCATTATGACAGAAAGCGATATCCATTTTATCTTCGTCAGTTAGTTCCATACAATCTTTAATTACTACATTTGGATGATTATTTGGATTATGTAAATCATATCCAATACATCTATCATACCCAAAATGTTTACATAATTTATCAAAAGTATAACAATTGTGAGTTCCTAATATTAGAATTTTACCTTCTTTTGGAATATCTTGTAATTTCATAATGATATTTTCATAAAATGTATTAACATAATATTTCTCTCCACCTTGGTCCCAAGAATCGTGTTCACTATTGTTAAACCAAAAATCATATGAATAATATGGTGTTTCATTTTCTTCTTTCATAGAACCATAAATAGTTAATTTACTGAGGTCTTTACATGTGCCCGAACTTTCTTGGTCAGGATTATCATCACTTAATTTTTCAAACAGTTCTAATCCTCGTGCTGCTTGTTCTGGTGTCATATACATATTCCATCCCATAGAATCAATAGGGTCTTCTTTGTAAAGTAAATAATTAATTCCATCTGGACCCATAGTTCTTCCTTCATAGCGAACGGTTCTGAACCAATCATATGCATCTTTATCATCTGTTAAAATCATTCCTCCTTTACCAATAGGAATATGTTTTCTAATATGGAAAGATAAACAATGAAATGTGTTTGGTTTATACATACATTTTTTCATTCGCACAGCGCCATCATAAATAGGATATGGTTTAAGTTGATATGCGCCAGACCATTCTCTATCTTCAAATTGGATTTTGCATCCAGCATGAATTATTGTACATGGAACAGAAATCCAAGTTTTTGACGGAAGAATAACTGTTTCTCTCGCATTCAAGTATTTTAAACATAAAAATATGCCGTCAGTGCAATTATCAACACTTACTGCATATTTACTACCGGCATAAGCAGCGATAGTTTTTTCAAATATATCTACAACTCCCCAAGCGTCATTAACTTTATATTTTTTCATAATGTGATTGAAATTTTCTTTTTCTTTATCCCAAATATCTCTCGCAATATAAGGAGTAGATTGTGTTAATGTATATCTTTGATAATAACTATTTTCAATATATTTTTGATTAGTAGAAGCACTAATTCCCTGATTATTTTCTTTATAATAATTTAATGGTAATATTCTAAAATCCCAACTAACTCTAGTTTTTCCGGTTTCATTAATTTTATTATGATGTTTACATTTATTTCCATTAAAACAAATTGTCTCTCCGGCATTAAGTAATATTGGATCATATTCTTCAAGTAGTGGCATTTTTTCTACATAAACTGTATTAGTATCATACATATCTGTTAAAGCATGTATGAAATTTATTTCTCCTGTGGGATGTTGATGTAAAGTGTCAGAATCATAATGATTAACAGTTATAGCGACATTATTAGGTAAGTGAACTCTAAAAGATGGAAATTTTTGAACTAATGCTTCTTCTAAATCTAAAAATGGTAAAACAACATTATTAATAAATTTAGAATATTCTTCTTTAATTTCAGTCCAATTATCATTTAATTTATTATAAAATTTGCGATGAAACTCGGTATCGCTATCTTTACCAATGGTAGTAAATATTTCATATTTTGTATTTGCTTGATTATGAAGATTATTTAATTCACATTCAAATAAATCTGATACAAGTTGAATGAATTTATAATTATTTAAATTATAATCTAATTTTTTCATATGTTTTTTGCCTGATACCATTTCCTTAGAAAAATCAAATTCTCTCATTTTTAATAATATAATTAATAAGTTTTTAAATTATATTATTGTTTTAAACTATAACTCACATTACCTTGTTGAATATCAGAGTATCCATCTTTTTGTTTGGAAATATGAGGTAATGTACAAAAACAATTAAATCTAGTTTGTATTTCTTGTGCATAAAAAACGTCGATTTCTTTAGTATAAGATTTAATATTTTCCAATAAATATTTCATAGCATTTTCAGTAATTAAATATGAACCAGTAGTATGTGTTTCTTTAGTTTTTACTATATTTTCTGTAATTTTCTGACGGGGACCATTATGTGAACCACATAAATATAACATATCATAATTATCATAAATTTGAGAACTAAATTTAAATAAAGTATCCAGGTCATGTATAAATTCAGTATCATCTTCAAGAATTAATATATTTTTGTAGTTTCTCTCTAATGCTAATTTACAAACTTCAACATGACTTTGTAAACAACCTAGGCAACCAATTTGATAATATAAAAATTTATCAGATCTTGGAAAAGAATTTTTAACATGACTACAATAATTATTATTCCATTCAATTATATCTTGAATACCAGGACGGACAGCGTTAAAAAATTCATAATTAGTTATATTATGTTTCTCTAGTTCTTTGATCATCTCTTCTTTTCTATCTGTTCTGTATTCCAAATTAATTATAAAAATTTTATCAATCTTCATTAATATTTAAATAAAACAAAATATATTTAAATATTATTTTATAAATCATTTCCAAATATTTCAGGTAATAAAATATTTGTTGTAGGTTCTTTTTTTAATAAATAGTTTCTATAATCAGTTACAAATGAAGACCAACTACTTCTTTTATGAAATCTCCAAGGTATTCTATATGTTTCCCATGCAGTTTCTCCACCGCAATATACAAATATTTTTGATTTACAACATATATATTGTTCTATAAATGATTCTAATTCATCATATTTATCATCTTTATTTAATAATTTATATGTTTTAAGTGATGATTCATTAATTCTATAATGGACAGGTGTTGCTATAAAAATATTTTCTACAAGTATATTTTGTTCTTTTGATAGTTGTAATAAATAATTATTGATATCTTCTTCGTCAAAAGTTTTTGTTAAATCTTTAACATTATTGAATTCTGATGACAGTCCTTGAAAATAATCTGTATATCTTAAATGCAGACTAATAAATTCATTATTATTAAAATTATTATTAATGTATTCATCACCAAAATTTTTTATTTTTTGTGAAAAATCAAATTTACTACATATATCTTTATAAATTATTTCAAAATTAGTATTTAATTTACATCTTCTACATCCATTTACTCCACATTTAGATATTTTAGTAGACATAAATGTAAAATTAATGACCAAAACTTCTTCATTATGATTTTTAAAAAAATTATAATCTTCTTCACAATTAATTTGATCCGATGCAATTATAGTATGTATATTTTTGTAATTATATAAATTTTTATCTATATTTTTTAAAACATTAATTACAGGTATTAAATTTTTAATATGATGTAAATTATATATTGTATTAATCTTATACATAATTTCTTTATTTTCTAATGCATCTAAATGTTTATCATTATAATTGTATATGGTATTAAAATTCCAATATTTTATATTATGTTTACTTCCTCTAATTAAATGATTAATTATAAAATGTTGAGTAATTGGAGGAAATAAAAATTTTCTATTTAAATGATGACATAATATGAGTGCTTCTTTAATACCAATTATTTGGTTTCCAGCACCACCATTAGGAGTGGGTATAGAAAATAAATATTTTTCATTACTCATTAATAATTAAAAGAAAATATATTTAAATATTATTAATTAAAATACTATAATGAGTAAAACTTGTATAATTTGGTTAATAAATAAAATAGATAAAATTTGTAAAGCAACAGGAGAGAATAGATTAATTATGGCAAAAAATAGTGTAAAAAATATTACACAACATATTAAATTGCCTGTAATAATATTTCATGAAGATTTTACTGAAGAAGTTAAGAGTGATTTCTTAAATATATATGAAAATATAACATTTTGCTCTGTAGATTTTCAAAATAATAATTTACCATTTGATAAAAATGTATCAAAATGCGGAAAAGGATATATGATGATGTGTAGATTTTTTTCTGGAGTGATGCAATCTATGGATATATTAAAAGATTATGATTCATATATTCGTATGGATGATGATTCATTTTTAATTGAACCATTTATAAATCAAGAGAGATTTCTAAGTGAAGCAAATAAATCTTATTATACGTATAGAACAATATTTTATGATAATATAGAAGATATCAATAATCCAATTGGTTTATATAATTTTACATATAATTTTTGCAAATCATATAAATTAGATATAGATGGTTTATTACCAAAATTAAAAGAATTAGGATTTTTAAATAATGGTAAATATACAGGTATTTGTCCATATAATAATTTTCATTTTTCAAAATTAGATTTATGGAAAAATTCAATAATTAAAAATTATACAGAGAGAATTATTAATATGAATGGTACTTTACTATATAATTGGATGGATGCAAATGTTCATGCGATGATAATATTTGTATTATGTCCATTATTGTATATTCCAACTCAAGAAATAACAGATTTTGGATATAGACATAATAAACATTTTTCAATATTAAATTCAAATAGACATACTTTTAAACAAAATGAAGATTTTTATCCAAAAATTATTTAAATAGATTATAAGTATTATAGTAAATGAAATTAACTGATGTATTAACAGCAACTGATACAAATCCTTTATATTATAAATTTGTTCCAATATTTATTAGAGCTTGGAAAAAATTGTTTCCAACTCTTAATATTCATATTATATTAATTTCTGATAAAATGATACCAGAATTAGAACCATATTCTGAATTTATAAAGTTATTTCCTCCATTAGAAGATGTAAAAACTTCATTTATAGCACAAAATATAAGATTGCTTTATCCAAGTTTAATTAAAAGTGATGGTGGAGTATTAATAACTGATATGGATATAATACCAATGAATAGAAAATATTATAGTGATTCAATTGAATCTATTGATTCTGATAAATTTGTATGTTATAGACAATTAGAATGCGTAGGAAAAAATGAAATGGTAATTTGTTATAATGTGGCTCATCCAGAAGTTTGGAGAGAAATCTTTTCTATTAAAACAATAGATGATATAAAATATGTTTTAAAAGAATTATTAAATAATAATATTAAATATGTTGGTCATAATAATATGCCTTTTTGGATTACAGACCAATTATATTTATATGAAATGACTCAAAATTGGAATAATTATGGTGGGCGTCTAGTTATTTTAAATGATATAGTTACAGGTTATAGAAGATTAGATAGAGGTAGATTTCCTAATAATAATATATTAATAAATGCGATTCAACAAGGTATGTATTCAGATTATCATATGTATAGGCCATATGATGAATATAAAGAAATAAATGATAAAATAGTGGAATTATTAAATTAAAAATTATAATATAAATAATAATTGTTATTTATTTATATTATGGATTATTATACTTTGGATTCAACGTTTTCTTTTATAAAAAATGATTTTAAGTATTATAGTCAACAAGCAGGTAAAGATAGTAAATTAATTGATAAATTAGTTATGGATAAATATATAAATTATTGGAAAGATTCTTCAAGAAAAAATGTTGATGGTGTATTTGTAGAAGTAGGTGCATTTGATGGTTTAACTTATTCTAATACTAAAACTATGGAAGAAAGTTTAAAATGGAGAGGAATATTAATAGAACCATCTCCAGCGAGTTTTGAGAAATTAACTAGACATAGACCGAATACAAAAAATATTGGATCTGCAATATGTAGTGATAATGATGAATTTTTAGAATTTACAGGTGATAATTGTGCTGTAGGCGGTTTAACACATATTTTAGAAAAATGTATTCAAGATAATGGAAGACAATGGATAAGTGCATGGAATTTAAGTCCTTCATCAATTGATGTAAAAATAGAGAAAATGTCTAATATTTTACATAATAATAATATTAAATATATTGATTTTCTATCTGTAGATGTAAATGGTTCTGAATTAGAAGTATTGGAAACAATGGATTGGAATATACCGGTTTATGTAATAGCATTAAATGTAACTACTTGGGGTAAATATGGAAAAACTATGACTAATAAATGCAGAGAGTTATTATCAAGTAAGGGATTTGTGATGAGTGAAAAATTAGATATGGATGAAATTTGGGTAAATGATGATTATTTCAGAAAAAGTTCTTTAATTAAAAAATAAATATATATTATAAAAAGTATTTTTATAATATATATAGTATTATGAGTAAGTCATTAAGTTTACAATTTCCATCTGTACCTGTTAATTCAAAACAGCAAGGGTTAATAGAGCTCTACAAGGACGCTTATATACAAAAGAAAGTAAATAAAGATAAACTTAAACAAGATTCATTAGACAGTATATACACAAAGATTTTAAATGAATTAAAGAAACAAAAAATTGAAGAAATTCATATAACATCAGCAAGAGAAGAAGCTGATAAAATCGCACATGATGAATTTATACGTATATATTTTGATGTATATAAAGATTTACTTAATGAACGAACTTTTTATAAAGAAACAAGAAATGACACTCTTTTAAAAGTGCAAGAGTCGCTACACGAATTTGTGCATTCTAAAGCGAGACATATTTTAGGAGATAAAGAAATTCAAGAAATAAAAAGTATAGCACATGAAGACGAAGCTAAAAGGATTGCGAATTTGTTTCCATCTGTACCAACCACAAAACCTACATTAAAAAAAAGAGGAAGAAAAAGAAAAAAAACAAAAAAGAAAAAAACTCGCAAGGGGAAAAAACAAAAAAGAAGAAAATAGTTTAACCTTTAATTCTGGAAGCCCAAAATGGGTATTTCATTGATTCTTGTCCTCCAAAAGGAACTATAAAAGATTCATCACCATCTAATACGATTGAACCATGTATTTTTCTTAGTAAACTAAATAAACTTTGTTCGTGTCTATTTTCTTTAAATTGTGGATGTTGATTTTGTGTATAATGGTCAGTATACATTAAGGGGTCATCATATAAAGCTTTTATTAAGAGATTAATAATTTTTAATAAATGCTGATTTTTTTTCATAACTAAAATACCACCTAAATATTGTCCAGAGTTACCAAATTCTCCATTAATTGGAACATTTAAGTATTTGAATATTTCTGTATTAGTCCAAACATTCTCTCGTTCGAGATTACCAGGACCAAGTTTTCCACTCATTTGAAAAGACATAATACCATAATGACTTTCTTTTAACATATCTATATATTCATAGAAACGTTTTTTTCCATAAGGATTTAATTTACATCCAGCATCTAAATAAACTAAATATTCTCCATCATTAATTTCATTAAGTTTTTGAAGTAATAAAATAGGTCTCCATATCCAATATCCACCGCCTCGAGGGAGAGATAATATATCTTTGAATTTTTCTAAAAATTCTCTCGACATAAATTCAGGTCCATAACCGGTGATAGTTTTGAATGCTCCAAAATCTTGGGCTTCTTTTAAAAGGCGATTTTTAGATTCTCTAAAGCGATGATTTCCATAAGTAATAAAATGTATTGGGATATTTTTATCAAAATTTAGTGGTTCTGGTTCAATTAATCGTTTTTTGTTAATTTCATTTGTCCAGAATTTTAAATATAATTTACTCATATTATATTTATTGTGTTTTATTTTTTCTAGTATTTCAAGATATTTAGTTTCTAAAAATTCTTTGGTAATAATATCCCAAGATGGTACAATTAATACAGGTAAATCAATATATATTTCATTAATAGATGATTCAATAATAATTGGTATAGTTCCACAATAAAGTGCTTCCCAAGTTCTATGGCAGTCAATTCCAGCACCAGGAGGAGATAATACAAATTTGTATTTGGATAAAATGTTATAACATAATGGGTTAGTAACATCAATTTTAATTTTTCCTTCAATAAATGATTTTTGTCTGTATGTATTAAGAAATGGTATATTTTCAATATGACTACAAAAATACTGCCATTTTGTTTTAGCAGTTTCAATTATTTTAATTCTCTCTGGATTAGAGCTAGTAGATAAATTAACGGCAAAAAGTCGGTCTCTTTGTAAATTTTCATTTTTAGATTTTAAAAAAGTAAGGAGGGAGTTATTATGTCTATCATAATTTAATCCAATTGGAATGCAAGTTAATTTTTCATGAGGTTTTTGTTTATTCCAAGTGAACCAATGGTGTAATAAAGGGTGATTTAAATATTGATCTTTCATAGGAAAGAAGTCAGTTTCAAGGGTAATTAATATTATTTTATTACGAAAGTTATTTATAATTTTATTAAAAAAGATATCAACAATTTGTGGATATCCAGTTAGACATACGAGAGTAAGTGGAGGGCAATTAGAGAGATTTATATTTTGAAGATTAGATACTTTTCTAGTATGTAAAACTCCATTATTAGAATTCACCCAATTAACAATACCATCTTCGGTAACTAGTGGTTCGTTTAAATCAATCATTATAAATTATTTTAAAAATTTATTTTTAAATATAAATAAAATTGATTTAAAGAGATAAATTTAGAGAGAGCATATCCAAAAGATGGCGACATTCATTGAGCGTATGCGTACTGTGGCGAACGACAAAGAAGCAGTGCAGCGTACTTATGCAGATGAATTTGAAAAAAAGAAGGAAGCACGTAAAGATCAACTATTTAGGTCTTTAACATTCAGATATTATGATGAAATTAAAAAAGCAATTGAAAATGCGTCAAAACATGGACGTCAATATGTATATATGAATTTTGATCGTGATGCATTTAAGGCAGATTTTAATGGTCTTGGAACTCCAGCCCAATTTCAACGTCTTTGGTTAACAGAACTATGTAATCCGGATTCAAAGTATCTTGAGATGCCTAGTTGGAATTCAAATGTTGGAACACAAAATAATACTGGTAGTTGGAATAAGCCTCTTCCGGGAGCACCAGATTGGCGGGAACCATTCGGTCAGCGTTCTGTATTTGACCCACCACCAGTAAAAAAGGATAGTTTTCAGGGTCTTAATTTTGATGTATGGAATAACGCAAAATTTACAACAGTATTTAGTTGGGATTCAGGTATTAATTGTCAGGCTATGTGCCATTATCATACTCGTCACAGGCAGGGTTAAATCACAGAAACATATCCGAATGATTAATCAATTAATTTATCTAAAGACTGAATCGTTGATTGCAGGTGCAGCTGCAGACGAAGGTGTCTTGTATCTTTAAAATGAAATTGCAAATGTTTTTTTAATGTGTGTAAATTATCTATATATTCATCCGTGTATATATAGATATTTTTTTGAATAAGTCCTTGCGAAGCAAATTTATTAGTTATTCTTATAATTATATTTATACGGTCTATATCATAAGAAATAGGATTAAATACTTTGTCATAATCTGCATATATCTTAATAAGATTTTCTAGTATTAAAGAAGAAGGAGAATATAATTGTTCCCAATAAATTTTTTGAGTTTTTTGAAGTTTTACAAAATTGAAAATGATACTGGCGACATCAGATGGTAGGATACGAGAGAATAGTGTAAAAGTCATAGTTAACTAAAGTGCGTTAAAATTATAATTAATCAATTTTTTTTTGTGTAATATTTATAAGAATTAAAAATGTTGAATTTATTAGTATTAAAAAATAATTTCAATGACATAAAGAATTTAAGAGAATCTAGTATAGATTTAATGAAATCTTTAGGAGAGAAAGTAAAAACATTAAAAATTATATATAATGAATTAATTGCTAATAATCTAAATGAAACGGATACAGGATTGGATTCATTTCATTTTCAAACAAAATTAATAAATTTAGAATTAGATAATTATCAAAAAACATTTAAAATTATTGATAATCGTGTTTATGGTGATTATTATAAATTATTTAAAAAATTAACTAAATATTTAAATGAAAATATAAAAAATAAAAATATTATAATACAATTTGATAATAAAGAGTATCAGGTATATAAAGATTTAAATAATATACAAGATTATGACTTTGGCAGCACAACTGAAATTAATAATGATATTATTCAAATAATAGATATATTACAAAATGAATTATTAGAAAGAGAACATAAATTAGAAATGCAAAAAATAAAACAAAAATCGGGTTTATATATTGATACTTTAATAAGTAAGGTAAATTATAATAATAATTATTTAAGAAATCATATAGAATTATTTAATGAAAATGCACAAACTTTTAATAATTTTCATAAAAAATATTTAACAAGATTTTTATTAAAAACAAAGCTATTTTATAGACAAATAAATAATGATATAAAATTAGAAGAATCAAAAAATTCTATAGATTATAAATTAGACGATAACCAAAGTATTATTTTAGAAGAAGATGAAGAAAATGAAATAAGAAGTTTAATAAATGCTACAGATAATTCAGGTAAAGATATTCACATAGATTCAAAAAATAATATGATTAACGAATTAAACAGTATGATTTCAGGAGTAAGTGATTCAACAAGTAATAGTTCACCAGAAAAATTAGAGAGAGATAATACTGTAAGTGGTATTTCAACACCAATATCAGAAGCTGAAGTTACAAATAAGAATGAGGTTATAAAATTAGAAAAAGATATTGATAAAATTATGGAAGATGATAATGAAGAAGTGAGAGAAAATGATATTCATAGAATAGAAATGGAACAAAATTTACTAACATATAAATGTGATAATGATGATGACTTAAATAATGATTATGAAACAAGAAGTTATTATAAATATTGTGCAATTATGTAAAAAAAATAAAATATATTTAAAATTGATTTAAAGGTTATTTTATATTATAAAGGTAAATATGGAGAAGCGAGTAACCAGCAAGATTAATGAATATCAAGACCAATTTAAATCTGATATCAAAGTTTGGGTAGAAAAAAATAGTTCGATGGATTTCTCTAGTAAAAGTGATTTGCTCAAATTTATTTATGATTATAATGCTCTTACATTAGAAAAAGAAGATTTTAGTAAGAGAAAACGGGTAAAGTCTTTCGTCCCTCATTATTTACGTTGTAATGCAAAACGTGCTAATGGAGAACAATGCACTCGTAAAAAGAAAGATGATTCTTGTTATTGTGGAACCCATGATAAAAATCGTCCACATGGAGTAATTGAATGTGGAGAGTGTAAGGAAGAAAAACTTACCAAAATGGCTGTTTGGCCACAAGAAATTAATGGTATTTTATATTATATTGATGATTTTGGTAATATTTATAAATCTGAAGAAATTATTTCAAATAAAGTAAATCCAAATGTTATTGCTAAATATACATTAGAAAATGGTGTTTATAGTATAATCAATTAATTTTAATATAAAACCAAGAAATTACTATATAATATATGATTTTTTTTATGTATTATTTAGTTACATTTATCTTAAATATTAATTCTCATATGAAATTACCAACCGTTCCTATGAAAAGAAATTTAAATTTATTAAATAATTTAGATAATATTGAAGAAATGAATTTATTTATGAATAATTATAAAAAAACTATTACTCGTTCAAAATTTTTAAAAGAAGAAAAAACATCTCAAATTTTTAACTATAATTTTGATAGTATATCTACCCATCTTCATCCAAATTTTTCTTTTAATAATATTACTAATTTAATTTTAAAAAAAGTAAAACCGAGAAATTTTAAAAACGAATTATTATTTTTATTAAATAAAAAAGTTAAGATTTATATACACATTGAACAATTATTTTCCAAGACTAATATATATCATATTGGTATTACATTTAAATCAATAGGCGGAAATGTTAGGTATGATGTTCACGGATTTAATATTGATAATTTATATAATTTATTATCATATAATCTATATTCTAAAACCATATTTTGGGATTATTCTAATAAAACAATTAAAGAAATTATAGATTACGAAAAAAATTTAGATTATAGATATATTTTGGGTATTTATGATTGTCGCCATTATGTAAAAAATTTAACTAAATGGGCTTGTGATAATCCTACACCAGTATGGAAATTATATAAGTTAATAGATTGAGAAATTTTTAGCTTTTTCAACAACTTTATTGAACATGCTTCTAAAAGTTAAATCACTATAACTAGTAGTATAAATATTAACACAAGTTCTTCTTTGATGTTTTTCATAAGTTTGTTCTTCATTAACTTCTTCTTTTGAAACTATTGGACTTATATTAAATAATTGAGATAAATTAATACAGGGTGGTTCTCCTTCATCATTTGTAAAAGGTTTATATTCGGGTTCTGGATGCCGATTTTCAATAATTTTCATACAACTTATTGATTTTTTAATAGGTTTTTCTTCTAATTCATACTTACAATTAAAATTGAATTTTTTAATTAAACATTCTCTACAAGAAGATGAGCATAAATTTTGGTCGTATGCTTTAAACATAGTTCCTTTTATTAATGAATCACAAATAAAACAATAATAAAACATAGTCATTTATAGTATAAATAATAATATTATTTTCAATTTTAAATAAATACAAAAAAAAATTGACCATCCTAATTATCTTTTCACTCTACGACAAGATAATTATGTCTAATACTATAGATATAAACCAGGCTTTCCAACTAATAAGTTCGTTATATCATGTTACAACCGACCAGATTAAACGAGTATTAGATAACGCATTCAAAACTAGTAATAATATACCAGACAACAACCCAAAAATCGAACCCAAAGATATTATTTTACCATTTTGTGGAATTATAAATGAAAAATGCTGTAAAGCAGTTATTTACAATCATGGATTATATACACAGTGTACAAAAGAAACAACAAATGAAGTATGTAAAGTATGTTCAAAATTAAAATATGGAAGAATTGAAGAGAGAAGTAAAAGCAAACCAGGAGAGTTTGTAACACCAGAAGGAAAGAAAGAAGTACCATATGATAAGTTTATCAACAAAATGGGATATAGTTTTGATGACGTAAATACAGCATTAAAACTATTAAATTTATCATATGATTTAAAAGAAAAAAAAGATACTTCACAGAAAAAGGGTAGAGGACGTCCAAAGAAAGTACAAAAAGAGGAAAGTGATAATGAAGAAAAAGAGGAAATTGAAGTAACAAAGATAGAAATTAATGGGAAAAAATATTTCAAAACAGCAGATAATATAATATTAAATATTGATAATTATGAAGTAGTAGGATTATTTAAAAATGGTAATATTGAAGCTGTAGAAGTAGAGTAGAAAAATTATTATATTTAATTAATTACTTTCTTATATCTCATCTTGAAATTTTTTTGTAATTTTTTCTAATTCTTCCAATAATTCTTTTCTTTTGTCTTCATTTCCATTTCTACGTGCTATATCTTGTTTTCTACTAATCATCTTTGATAGCATAATATATATATATATTTATAATAAATTCTATTATAGAATTTTTTATATAAAAGAAAAAAAACTGCGAGTTAATCCGCAGTCGGCGGGTTATAGCATTTGCTAGGTTCTCCTTGATGATTTAAGTAGGACCAACTCTCTTTATCACTACGCTTGGAGGCCAACCCAAGTAGTGACCCAGATATCGGACTCATCCCACTTTTATCATAAGAACCACCTACAACTGCTAAGTAGAGGGAGACAGTATTTTTTTGTCGTGTCGGTTGAGCTCACAGGCCTAGTAGTTTTACCTTTACTCCGGGCTAGAGAGACAGGGTGATCAGTCCCGTTTGGTAAAACTCGCCCCGTTGATCACGACATTTTGTGGAATTAAACTAATGAATTAATAATTCATAAAAGTTACATCTTGGATGTGTTAATATAATATAAATTAATAATTACATATTCAATTTTTTTTATAATTAACAAAAATTATGTTTTTGTTAAATTTTATAGAAAAAGTTTTGCGAAGCAAAACATATTTGTAGGAAGGTTTAAGGAAACCTTGGTTTCTTTAAGGCCAAAGTAGGGGTAGGTGTGGAAAAAAAATTTTTAAGGGTTTTTTGGTGTGTGTGTGGGTGTGGTGTGTTTAGGCGGGGAGTTCCTTGGCCTTGGCGTTCCACTCATCACGAGTAGCCTCGGGGA